>JABLTL010150162.1_pt1 | contig 19912 bp, 25 predicted proteins | sample 7160151 | NCBI WGS metagenome assembly JABLTL01 (sample SAMN14651223, study PRJNA627086) | human gut metagenome | isolation source: feces | host: Homo sapiens
ATTGCAGCTGATACCCTTTATCTGACACCATTCGCTTATTTTCGTTCCGCTGTTCTGGCACTCGGCTATCTCTTCCGCCCATCGCTTATGCCTCAGCTCGTTTTTTAACTGCTTGATCGTTGCCATTCCCTCAACTCCTTCGGGTTATTCCCTTTTGGAGTCATTATACCGTAACCGCCAACCACACCCTAACGTTGATTGGGCACTAAAAAAGCGATAAAATAGTTCCAAAGGATTCTACCGGAAAGGAGCTGAGAATATGCCAACGATCAGAGAAGTAAAAACCGAGCTTCGTCACAGGGAGTGGGCAGAGCAGATACAGGAATGCCAGAGCAGTGGTATGACCGTAACTGCTTGGTGCAAGGAAAAAGGTATCAGCCAGCACACATACTACTCACGCCTGAATGTGGTGAGAAAAGAACTGCTGATGAATACGGCAAAAAAATACTTGACAACTCCAACTTTCATATGCTATAATAATATGTACTCAAAGTGCCGGTGTGATGGAATTGGCAGACGTGTCGGACTCAAAATCCACACAACTTTTTGTTGTCGAGCTATTTGAGTTTCTACCTCAAACTTCTAAAAACTACGTCATTCCGACGTTTCAACACTCTTGCATCTCACATTTGGTAGAGAAAGTCATGTGTATCTACCGAAAAATTCGGGATTTTTTCTACCAAATTTGACTCGTTTTTCAATTTTCGGTTTGCAGTAACGGATTTTTTGTCTTGTACGTTGTGATTCGGATTTGATTAACTCAAAAAATTAAATAAGCCGGTGTGATGGAATTGGCAGACGTGACGGATTCAAAATCCGCTTGTGACTTTCAGTAGTTTTGAGTTCAGTCTAATTTTCAGTATCGCTCTAACGGCTTAACCACGAAGAAATCTGGAGATTGTGGTAGAAAGAACTTGTTCGTTTTTTATTCTTCTACCTGTTTTCTACCGAAATTATCTTGTCTTTCAGAAGAAAAAACTTAATATGTGCCGATGTGGTGGAATTGGCAGACACGCTTGACTCAAAATCAAGTACGAAAGTGTGCGGGTTCGAGTCCCGCCATCGGCACCACTAAAATCAGCGTAGAATCGGGCTTTTCATAAGCTCGGTTCTTTTTTTATGCGTTCTCATTCATTACTTGTCGGCTTGTTATCCTCTGCTCTGCTGCCTGCTTCTTCTGTATCAGGATTGCAAGCACCGAGAGCCTGAGCGATAGCATCTGCCGAGGACAGCTTTGAATTGAACTCCAAGTGACTGTAAAAATCAGCAGTTACCTGGAATGTAGAATGACCTAACCATTCCTGAATTGCTTTCATTGGAACACCATTAGCAAGCAGAAGGCTTGCACATGAATGTCTGAGATCGTGGAAACGGAGCTTCTTGAGCCTGTGCTTCCTGATCATACTTGCGAAGTGGTCGGTTACATAAACGGGTGTGATAAGATTACCGAAGTTGTCGGTGCAGATATAATCGTCATAATCATGACAGTATTCGTGCTTCATGAGCTTGGAGAGATATTCGTTTCTTTCCTTCTTCTCTTTCAGAAGATCTCCTATATAAGGTATAAGCGGAAGTGTTCTTTAACTCGCTCTTGTCTTGAGCTGATTATGGAACTTAGTTACTCCCTTGCCATCCTCCCTTACAGTATAGGCCTTTTCACGAATAGTGATCGTTTTCTTGTCAAAGTCGATAGCGTCCCACCTCAGACCGATGATCTCGCTGCGGCGAAGTCCGTAATAGGCTGCGATAAGTACCACGATTTCCATACGATCTCCTCTGAAAGCATTGAACAGCAGTCCAAGTTCCTGTTCGTTATAAAACATTGCCTCAAACTTCTCCATTTTAGGACGCTCCGTCTTTTCCGACTCATTTACGGTTATCAAGTCCATCTTCACCACATATTTCAGCAATTTATGGATATTTGCGTGATAGTGCTTGATCGTATTAGCCGAAAGACCGCTTGCATACATATCATTGTAGAAACGCTGAAGCTCCATTGCTTTCAGTTCACTGAGCTTAATGTCAGGAAATACTCTGTCGAAATATGAGATTATACGGTGAGAAGTGTGTTCATAGCCTGCAAAGGTTGTCTCTGCGACTGTTGGCTTGATAGATTCGAGCCAAACCTTGAAGAACTCCGTGAATGTGTACTCTGTCTTAGCTGTTTCAAGAGACTGACCGTCTTCAGAAATCCTCATCTTAACGGCTTTCTCGCTCTTGACGATATTTCCGCTGATGTATTCCTTATAGAAATCGGCTACGATCTCGTCAACCTTAGCTGACAGTTCCTTCTTCTTGCAGTTCTCAGGAAGATCAGTTCCCACCCATTTTCTTTTCCTTTTGCCTTCGTTGTCTTTGTAGTCGAATACTACATAGTGTTTTCCGCCTTTTACAGCGGTGATGTACTTAAAGGGCAGACTTGCTTTCATTGCGATAAACCTCCTTGTTGTTATGAAAGCTAGTAGAAAGTCTGCATCAAGTTTTTGGTTGGTAATACCATTATAGCGCGCATCGGCGGATTATTCAAGTATTTCCAAAAGTCTTGTATGCGATTCTACTAACTTGTCATCATAAAGCTCGTTACTCGCCCCTTTGTTGTGCGCATTGCAGAACGTAATTTATGACTTCTACCTTAGTAGTCAGTATTCTCTTACATACATTGAGAGAATGGAGTTTTCCGTCAGAGAACAGCTTATAAGTGTTTCTGATGCCTAATCCAAGCATTTCGCTTACGTCTTTGACTGTCACAATATCAGGGTATTTACTAAAGAGCTTGTCGTAGGCTTCATAGTCCGTCATAAGCCAATCCTCCTTATCCCTATATCTCGTAGTTATAGCCTTGATGAATATTCAATTTTCAAGTTACTTTGCCGTAAGAACGGCAGTACATCGTCTATCCGTTATTTTTATGCCCGAAATTGATGTACTGTTGGCAGCTCCCCCTGAATCTCAGAAACGGGGAAGCTCCCGACAGCATATCGCTGTCAAACTGATAGGAGATTTCATAATATGAGATGATATCGGTAATGCCTGTCTCTTTGAAGTACAGGCACTCCCGACAGCATCTCTGCTGTCATTTGAAAATAAAGGAATCAAACTTGATGGCTTTTTTGAAATAATAGGGACGGCACAGAAAATGGAAAAAGCAGCACCGTCCCTGATTCGGAGGTTTATATGTCAGAGGTCATTTTTCACCCCTCACACCGCATAGAGGTCAAAGCCCTCTATACATCAACCGAAAAAAATGCGTTTTGGACATAGATTTTCAAGAATTTTTTGCTTCAAAAAAGAAAAATCAGCAATTTGCATATTTTTCAATCCTTTGTTTCGTGCAATATGATATAGGATTTCAGCTTTTCTTTAGCGACCTTCATTCTGTACTTCGCCATAGGTCGTGTCAGTCCGTACTTTTCCATGAGGTAGAACAATGTTACCTTATCCTCTCCGAGATAGTATTCGCTGATAAGGTCATAGCCTTCCGGATAATCGGTTCTGAGCATTTCCATAGCAGTAGGCAGATAGTCAAGCCTACGATTATCTTTCCGTATCTCCTCAGCCTCATATTCGCTTATGGGGATATTTGCAGGATCAGGATTTATCTCCAGTACGTCATCAAAGTCCGCACTCTGATTAAGATACTCTGCATCACGCTCCTCAAGGTATTTCTCCCTGCGGAGCATTTTATTATATTCCTTTTCGACGTTACGTGGAATATCTTCATTGAAGTGTACATATAAAAATCGGCTCATTACTGCTTGTCCTCCTTATCGGAGATCAGCGGAGTGAGCTGTTTATATCCTTTAGAGCCAAGAAGTCTGTTGAGTGCTGCTACTGTATATTTATCATCGTAGTAACAGCCGTCAAGGAATTCTCTGATGATATATGCTCTGTTTCTGTTCTTTCCACACTTATCAGGCATGGTTATTTCTATAAGAATAAGCAGATGCCTCTGCTGACAGGTTCTAAGCCTGAGAGCAATGAAGGTAGCATAGACGTAGCTCTTTTTGAATTTGCCTTCACCGTGGGTATAACGGGAAAGTATACTTTTCGGAATGCCCGTTATTCTTGCGAGCTTATTTGTTCCGATACCGCAGGCTTTCATATATCGGCGTAAAGCTGAGCCAAATGTATCGTTCAGTTGCTCTGCAAGATCATGTGTTCCATAAACGAGCAGTTCATAGTCGGTTTTTCCTCCATTGTTTTTCAATGAAGGATGGGGATTATTATATGTAGCCATAAAATGCACCTCCGTCCTTGCGTTCTTGTGGTCGGACGGAGATGCTCAAATGAACAAAGATAGACTGTCATTCGGTATGATCCGTCCGACAACCAAACATTACTCGTTCATTTGATTGAATCATATTTAGTTTCCATACAGTGATCGAGTAACCCCTTGCGCAATAGGTTCATCGTACAGCATCGCCCTGGTGCGGCGATATATAATATTATGAACCAAAAAGCCCGAAAAAGCAAGGTTTACAGCCGTTTCAGGTGTTCCAGTTCTGGAACACCACAATTTTTATAAAACGCCTTATCTGCAAGGTAAATGAGCTTTCGGCAGAGTTTGAACGTAAAACTCTGAAAGTTGTCTCAATCAACGCATTTGCGAAGAAATGTATGATACATGACAGAAAACAGGTGTTCCGTGTATCACAAAACTTTCATCTGTTTGTCACATTTTCAGCACAGAAAAAGGCGGCCTGCTTCTGCACAGACCGCCCTTATGCCGTTGAAGTCGCATACTTCATCTCAATTTTCGTTACAGCACAGATATTGCGCAAGGCAATCAATGCAGAGCGTGATCAATTATCATTGTCCAGTACACTTATATCACCCCCGTTCGACTTAATCTTTTCGATGTGTCTGTATGGAACTGTCAATGATCTCACAAAAATCGAGTGTATGCTTGTTATCTATCCTTATTATACCAAAGCAGAACGCCAAAACCTCATTTCTGCTCGCTGCCTTAAAAATATTATTATAGCATTACAGACATACAAAAATTCACTTCTATCAGAATAGTTTCTTGCTGACAAAAAAGAAAAAGCCCTCATCGCTGAGAGCTTCTCTATCATATACTTTGAATCCAATGGGTTCAAAGTCAGAATTATTTTACAGGCTTTCTTTTACCTGTTATGCTTTCGACCTCAAGGGCATATACAAGCGTTCTCGGTATAGCTGCCGTGCTGAAAGGCATATCTTTTCCGTCATGATAATGTGCCATGAGCAGTTTCAGGGCAGGCAGTTTTTCTTCTTCTGACAGGATACGGATATGCCCTCTGCCGATAACACTTTCGTATGCCATTGTGCAGTAGCCCTTATCCTCAAAGTATTGCAGCTCATGTTTGCAGTCCATTTCAAAGGAAGCTCTGTTATCCTTTTGGATAAGCCCGACCTTATAGCCATCCAATGCACTATGAAAATAGAGCGTGATCTTATCTTCGTTCACCGCTATTCCGAAGTTCAGCGGCAGAATATACGGAAAGCCGTCATCATTCAGAGCCAGTCTGCATACATCGCAGTTTTTCATGATCTCTATGATCTCGCTGAGATCGGTCACTTCACGGTCTTTTCTTCTCATAAGCCGAAAATCCTCATATCCTCGTCAACGGTTGTAATTCCTGCAATGCCGAAGCTGTCTACAAGAACCTTTGCTACATTCGGAGACAGGAACGCAGGCAGTGTCGGTCCGAGGTGAATATTCTTCACTCCGAGATACAGCAGATCAAGGAGAACGATGACTGCTTTCTGCTCATACCAAGCGATATTATAAACGATAGGCAGATCATTCACATCATCAAGTCCGAATACTTCTTTCAGCTTCAGGGCGATCAGCGCCAAAGAATAAGAATCATTGCACTGTCCTGCATCAAGAACTCTCGGAATACCGCCAATGTCGCCTAAATTGAGTTTATTATACTTGTATTTCGCACAGCCTGCGGTGAGAATGACAGTATCCTTCGGCAGTTTCTCTGCGAATTCCTGATAGTAGCTTCTGGACTTCGCTCTGCCGTCACAGCCTGCCATGACTACGAATTTGCGGATAGCTCCTGACTTCACAGCTTCAACAACGGTATCGGCGAGTGCGAATACCTGTTCATGGGCAAAACCACCGACAATAGGGCCTGTTTCGATCTCAGTCGGCGGAGGACATTTTTTCGCCTGTTCAATGATCGGTGTAAAGTCCTTTACTTCGCCGTAAGGTGCGTCAATATGCTTACAGCCCGGATAGCCTGCGGCACCTGTTCTCCAAAGCCTGTCCTTGTAGCTGTCCTTCGGCGGAACGATGCAGTTTGTGGTCATCAACACCGGACCGTTGAAACTCTCAAATTCTCCTTTCTGTTTCCACCACGCATTGCCGTAGTTTCCTGCAAAATGCGGATACTTCTTGAAGAACGGATAATAATGCGCAGGTAGCATTTCCGAGAGCGTATAAACATCAACTCCCGTATCCTTTGTCTGCTCAAGGAGCATTTCAAGGTCTTTCAGATCGTGACCTGAGATCAGTATTGCAGGATTTTTGCGGACACCGATATCAACTGTCGTGATCTCAGGATTGCCGTATGTTTTAGTATTTGCAGCATCAAGGTCAGCCATACCCTGAACGCCGTACTTGCCGACTTCCAACGTGAGAGCCACAAGGTCATCGACCGACAGACTGTCATCAAGTGTTTTAGCAAGAGCCAACTGTAAGAAAGCATCAAGCTCCTCATCATCATTCAGCAGAGCGTTTGCGTGTTTTGTATATGCCGCAAGTCCTTTCAGACCGTAGGTTATCAGCTCACGCAGAGAGCGTATATCCTCATTCTCTGTTGCAAGAACGCCGACAGTTTTTGCTTTCCCGGCATAGTCCGTTCCGTTCCACAGAGCTGCTTCGGGCAGGTTACCTTTATCCTGCACCTTTCCGAGCAATTCTTCCTTGACTGCAAGCGTTTCCTTGACCTTAGCAGTAATGCTGTCGAGATCGAAATTCGCATTGGTGATCGTGATAAACAGGTTCACGCTGATAAGATGATTAACAGCCTTATCGACCGCCTGTCCCTCAGCACGGAGATGTGTTGTCACCGCAGATAATCCTTTTGTAACGTACACAAGCAAGTCCTGCATTGCTGCGACTTCGGGCTGTTTACCGCAGACACCGCACATCGTACAGCCTTTACAGCCTGCTGTTTCCTGACACTGATAGCAAAACATTTTCTGTTCCATGATAGATACCTCCGTTTACTTTCTAATCTCAACAATACTGCCGTCCGGTGAGATGACTGCAACTTCAATAGGAATATCTTTACCGCTTGCCTCTATCGCACGTTTTATCGCATACTCCATACCACCACAGCACGGAACGGTCATTCTTGTGAGGGTAATGCTTTTTATATCGTTGTTTCTGAATATCTCCGTCAGCTTCTCTGCGTAATCAACAGCATCGAGCTTCGGACAGCCGATGAGCGTGATCTTCCTACGAATAAAATCATGGTGGAAGTTTCCGTAGGCGTAAGCTGTGCAATCGGCAGCGATAAGCAGATCAGCACCGTTGAAATAAGGTGCATTTGTGGGCAGGAGCTTTATCTGTATCGGGAACTGTCGCAGACAGCCTGGAACACGAACATCGCTGTCATCTTCTTTTGGCGTAAAGCTCTGCAATGCAGAACCCGGACAGGTGAAACCGCTGCAGGCAGACTTTTTCTGCTTGTTTTCTTGCACCGCCTTTTCATCATAAGCCGCCGCTTCACGCTCAGTGAAGTGGATAGCGTCCATAGGACAGGCAGGGAGACAGTCACCGAAGCCGTCGCAGAAATCGTCACGCATGAGCTTAGCCTTGCCGTTCACAATAGCGATAGCCTCCTCATGACAAGCCTTAGCACACAGACCGCAGCCGTTGCATTTTTCTTCGTCTATCTCAATTATTTTCCGTATCATAGCCATACCTCCTTGACTTTCTGTATCCATTATAGTATAATCAAAGGAGAAAGTATGTTGTAATTACAACATTTCAGGAGAAAAATATGGATATTTCAGTTTTGCATAATTCGATACTGTTCAAGAGCTTTGATGATACCGAAATATCTGAGCTTCTTAAAGATCTTAATGCAGCCAAAAAGAAATACAATAAAGGTGCGATGATCTTTTCTTCGGGAGAGATCACCGATAAGCTCTGCTTTGTCACGGCAGGCGGCGTTACTATTGAAAGCAATGATATGTGGGGAAACCGCACGATTCTCAACCTTGTAGGCGAGGGGCAGTTCTTTGCGGAGAGCTATGCACTCCTGCCTGATGTGCCGATGCTTGTTGATGTATGTGCTGCCGAGGATTGCAGTATCGTGTTTCTGAGCATGAAGTTGCTCGCTGACCTCAACGATACAGTCAGGTCAAGACTTCTTGCAAATCTTCTGACTATCACCACAAGAAAAAATCTGCACCTGTCGAGCCGGAGCTTTCATACTGCTCCGAGACAGGTGCGGGGGCGTATCTGAACACCGTATCGGTTCAGAAGCATTCCCGTGAGTTTGATATACCCTTTGATCGTCAGCAGCTTGCAGACTACCTCAATGTGGAACGGTCTGTGCTGTCAAATGAACTGAGCAAGATGCAGAAGGACGGACTGATACGATGCAGGAAGAACCATTTTGAGATAATATAACAAAAATGCAGCCGACATTGCCGACTGCATTTTTTATTATGCTATTGCAGGCACGAAGCTCTTGAGGAGCTGTCCCTCGGTGTAGGAAGTCAGCTTTCCGTCTGACCATTCTATGTACACCATATCATGTTCGTCGATATAAATGATCGTCGCTGTGCTGCCGACAGGTTTTTCGCTGTATGCACCTGCCACGTTCAGCTTTATCTTCGCACCTACAGTTATTGATTCCATCAGAATTTACCTCCAGTTTTTTCACACTTGTAATATTATACTACTCAGGCATCGGAGTGTCAAGGCAGTTCAGGTGTATATTCCGGATATGCACCGAGCATTTTTCTCACTTCTGCTAAGAATTCAGACCGAACTTTCGGCGGAGACAGCAGCTCGATACCGTCACCGTATTTCATCACCCAAAGATAAAAACGCTTGTTGATGCCGACACGAACGGAAATATTTACGGAGTTGCCGTCATCAGAGTATCTGGAGATAGAAGCATATTCTCCGAAATGCTCCATCATATCATCGAGCAGAAATCGCTTTACCCTGAGAGTGACGTTCTCATAGTATTTTGGTTCAAACATATCTATAACGAAGCCGTCACGCTTTTCTTTTTTCAGCAGGTGGCATTTGGAAACTTCACCGCCCTCAATATCTTTCATACGATCAATACGATAGGTACGCCAAGCTTCTGTTTCTTCATTGTAGCATTTCAGGTAAAAGCGGTTATTGAAGAAAACCACTCTCACAGGGATAAGCTCCCGCTTCTTGTGATAGTATTTGATTTTTTTGTCCGTATCGTATTTGCCGTACTCAAAGTTGATTTTTCTCCTGTCAGCTATCAGCCTGTGGATAAGGTCTAAGTTGTTCAGCAGATCAAGGGAAGGAGAACACTTTTCGTTGAGAGTGATACGGCTGATGAGCTGCCTGATCTCGGCATCGGAACACATACCCTCAAACTTCTTGATGAGCTGACGTTTCTGCTTTGCGGTCAGGAACTTATTTATTGAGATAGAGTCAACGATGAAGCGTATCTCATTGAAGGAGAAACCTTTGTCTATCAGAGCATAGAAAGCCTTGTTGTGATCACAGTTCTTTTTGACGATGTTATTGCCCATGTTGGTGAGCCTGTCTATGTCACGGCGGATAGTGACCTCGGCAGGCATAGATAAGTTACCGACCTGGGCAACATAATCCTGTATCTGCTTGATACAGACATAGGTGTTTTCATCGGAATATCGGGAGAGATATTCCAGTACGCAGATTATTCTTTCGTGTTCCATAATATACCTCCATTTTTGATTTCAAAAAAAGCCCCGTCCTGAGAGCGTATCAGAACAGGGAGCATAAAGTCAGCGACCTCACTAAACCTGCCCGTTCAGGTTAGTGAGGTTTTCTTTTTTCGGACGGAAAAAAGCACCGCCGAACTCTATTATTATTTTATCACAGCATACACTCCCCTTCAATGAGGTTCGGAATAGTGCGGCATAATGTTCGGTATGTCTTAGTAAAAGCGATTCTAATTGTAAACTTTTTGTGAACATTTCGCTGAATCAATGTCCAAAACTCAAAAACGTCGGTTGATAAGTGAGGGGGTATTTTCGTGAGCCGAAGGCTCAAAATGAATTTGCTCCCGAAGGGTGCAAATCAAACCCAGCAAGCACAGCAATTCGTTCCCACGGAAATCCGTGACAACGCCTTGCATAGCTTGTCAGGGGCAACAGCCCCTAAGGCCCCGAATCGACAGGAGAGGAAGTGATAGAAAACGAGTAGAAATGCTGAGAAAGACAGCCGAACACAGTTCATTAAATTCCGTGTCAGCGATGAGGAACTTGAAGCTATCAATAAGAAGTTTCAGAACAGCGGTATGAAGTCAAAAAGCGACTTCATAAGGACGATGATCATGGAGGGGCATATCGTTATTTTCAGCGAGACTGAGCTGAGAGAAATCCACCGCCTTATGACTACGATTGCAAACAACGTGAATCAGATAGCCGTAAGAGCTAACAGCACAGGCAAAGTTTACGATGAAGATATTGCTGAAATCAAGGAGGAAATCAATCAGATTTGGCAACCACTAAGATATTTCCAATCACAGCTACTGAGGCTAAAGCATTAGCGTATATCGCCAATCCCGATAAGACAAAAAACGGCACTCTCATCTTAACATCAGGGTGCAGTAATGATCCGTATCAGGCAAGCCGTGATTTTGAGGAAATCAGAAAGCTAGGAACAGGTTTAAGTAAAGTTCTTTCACAGCACTTTATTCAGAGCTTTTCACCTGGGGAGATCACACCCGAACAGGCACTCCAAGTCGGCAAGGAAATGTGTGAGCGTTTTCTCAAGGGAGAGTATCAGTATTTTCTTGCAGTTCATAACGACCGTGACCATATTCATCTTCATGTTATTTTCAATAACGTGAACCAATGGAACGGACGTACTTTTGAGACTAACGAGAACCGCAGATACACTCAGAAAGATCGCTCATATAATAAGCTCCGAGACATATCCGATAAGGTCTGCAAGGAACATAATCTCTCTGTCATTATTCGTCCCGAACCTGATAAGGGAATGACCTATTGGGAGTGGGCTATGAACCGTAAGGGATTATCGTGGAAAGCAAAGCTGAAATATGCGATTGATCAAGTAGCAAAGCAGAGCGATGACTTCGATGATTTTCTGAAAAAATGCGGAGATAACGGCATACTTGTCGAGTACAATCCCGACCATAAGATTGACCTGAAATTTATGCTTGCCGAGCAGAAAGAACGCAATCCCCGTGCTAAGTTTACCCGTGCAAAAACGCTGGGCTGGTATTACGAAACAGCTCAGATAAAGAAACGCATTGATATGTACAAGGGCGTTATGTCATACGCTCCGAGGGCGAGGGTTAAACGGACGGCTCAGGTACAGGAAAACAAGTATCTCAGAGACTACATTGATCGTGCAAATATGAAGCAAGTCAGCAAGTCCATAAATATCGCTTCAAAGTATGGTATCAGAGCTGAGGAGATCGGTGCTGAAGCTATGGCTGCCTTTATCCTGAAAGGTCAGCTTTCCGAACAGAGAAACGCAGTCGATATACAGCTTGATGACCTTATCGCACAGGTTAAGGTTCTGAAAAAATATCGCCGTCTTAGTGAGATAGCTGCGGAGCTGAAAACTCTCAGCGGACGGCAGGCAAAGCAGTTCCGTTCAGAGCATAGTTCCGAGCTGAATGAATACGGAGAATGTCAGAAACAGATTCTCGAATGGTATCCGTCAGGTCATATCCCCTCAGTCGAAGCGGCGGAGAAAAAAATTCACGCCCTTAAACAAGAGCGTGAACAGTTAAAATCTCAGTATGAAGCTGTTAAAATCAAGGCGAAGGAACTGGGCGAAGCTCAACGTGATATTGATGAATTTCTCAGGCAGGAGCGTGAGACTCAACAGCAGAAGCGTAAGAAGAATAAGAATGGGAATTTGGAATGATTCTATTATCCAAAGCCTATACACAGTTTAAGCTGTTTTATTCTGTAACTTTATATACTACACCAATGTTCATAGAACCGAGTTTATTGTTTACATGATTCAGATATTCAATGCAGAAATCAGACGGCTGGTATTTGAACTTGATTTGTATTTCATAAACAGATAGATTTGCGTCGGGATATGTTTCTTCATACTGCTTACTATCAATAAACCAAATATAAGAATTCAGCTTTTCCTGAAGCATAAACATATGGTCTTTGATTATTTCATCATCAAACTCCAAATGGTCATAGAGCTGAAGTATCAGTTTATTCCCTTCATATGCTGTTGCATCAATAACCTCAGTATTGTCAATAGCCATTTTAATTACTCCTAACTATGATTTATTATACTCTAATCGTGAAACTTGCATCATCATTGCATTTTCAGTAAGCACCTCATTATTGATAAAGCGTATAAAATCATTTGAGATGTATTTACCGAATCTATTCCATACATTCACATCGTCTGATAGACGTTCCAATATCGTAACTTCAACGATATTTACTACATCGTCATCTCCATTGAGCCACATATCTTCGATGAACGAACAATACTTTGAAATAAGAACATTATCGCTGTTGGTAGAAAGCATTTCAATTAACGGTTCATTCAATGCGTCCGCATAATAAATATGACCAAGTAATTCGTTAAAATCAGCGTAATGTTCATCAAGAGAATCTTTCTTTTCAGGAAAAAGTGAAATGAACTTTTCTGCAAATTCTTCTTTAGATAGTTTCATATAATTCTCCTAACTATGGTTCTCTTTATACTCTTTCAATGCCGCAAGCATCAGATCTTTAACGGTCATACCAAGCTCCTGAGCGTAAGCCTTGATCTCATCGCCTTCGCCTTTTGGAACATTGAAGCGGATATAGTCATAATTCTCTTTGAGGTATTCCGCTGTCGGCTGGGCTTTCTTACGCTTGGTAGTGGAGACACACTCCTTGCAATACTTCTGAGAGCCGGAGGTCACGGTAAAGGTCTTTCCACACTTAGGACATATCTGTTCGCTGCCTACCGTAACAGACGAGCCTGACTTCTTCTTTTCTGCATAGGCTTTGTTCCTCTGGACCTGAGCCTTATCACGGCAGTATATACAATACTTAGCACGGCTGGACGGAGTCTGAAACTCCATACCGCACATCTCACATTTGCGAGTAAACAAGCGTATTCCCCCTTAGAACAGTATTTTCCATTATTCTATCACAGTTTAGGCATAAAGTCAAGTATAACGTAAATTTTGTGAAAATGCCACTGGGGAAATATCAGAATCGGGGTGCTGATTGCTGCGCTCCTACAAAAAACATTTTCTCCTAAAAATTATACTTGACTTTATGTCTAAAGTCATATATAATAAAAGTGCAACAGGAACACGGAAACCCACAAACCACGAAAGGAAGGTAAATCCTATGTTAAACAAATTCTTAGTCGCAGGCAGAATGACTGCCAATCCCGAAATTCAGACCAAAGGAGAGAACAGTCTTTGCAAGTTCACAATCGCTTGCGAACGTCCGAAGCGTAAGGGTGAGGAGAAGCCCGAAACAGATTTTTTCACCTGCATCGCCTGGAACCGCAACGCCGATGTAGTAGCCGATTGGTTCGGAAAGGGCGATATTATCACACTCGTCGGAGCGGTACATATCAACCACTATGAAAAGAATGGCGAGAAGCGTAACTCCACCGAGGTAAAGGTCGAGGAAATCCACTTCACAGGCGGTAAGAAGAATAATAACAACACCTACGCAGGATCAGACAACGAACCGCTGTTCTGAGCCGTAATCAAGGAGGTAAAGAAATGGAAACCACTATCATCGCAATCAGTAATCAGAAAGGCGGTGTCGGCAAATCGACCACAGCCTATAACCTTGGAGCTTGCCTTGCTCTGAAACACGATAAGAAGGTGCTTCTTGTGGACTTCGATCCGCAGGCAAATCTCTCCGAGTACCTGAAATACGAACAAGACGGCAATCCGACTATGACACAGCTCATTATGTCGCTCTATACAGGCAATCCCTTGACTGCCGAGACAGTACAGAAAGCCATTCATCACAATGAAACCGCAGGAGTGGACTTCATTCCATCCGATATAAACCTTGCAAATGCGGAAACGCTTATGGTCACGATGATCTCAAAGGAGTACATTCTCCGCAAGGTACTTAGTGAAGATGTTATCAGCGGATATGACTTTGTACTTATCGACTGCCTGCCGTCCCTCGGAACGCTCCTTATCAACGCTCTCACCGCTGCCGACAGGGTACTTATCCCGGTACAGACACAGAAATTCAGTATGGACGGGCTTCAATCCCTTGAAGCTCTCACACAGCTTGTCAAGGTCAATACAAATCCAAAGCTGAACCTTGTGGGAGTGCTGCCGACTATGGTTGACCGCACTAAGGTAAGCAGGACGGCTATGGATACTCTCAATGAAAAGTACGGTGATATGCTGTTCGGGACAAGCATCAGCAAATCCGTTGAAGCCGCCAAAAGCTCCGAGAACGGCACACCGCTTTGTCTCACAGGTCACAAGATAGGTAAAGAATATGATGAATTAGCTCAGGAGGTGCTTTCAAGATGTTAAAGATGTCAGAACTTGCAATGAACCCGAACCGTGGAGTAACAACCAAGTGTCACGGTATGGAAAGAGTATGGGACGATCGTGAAGAAGCAATGGTTTATTTCCTCGAAGCCAAAATGTGCTGTGATACTGAGGAGGAACATGACCGTTATGAAGGCATTCTCATTCAGATTCAGAATGGTCTTGACTACTGCACCGATGAAGATGATGAGGAGGAGAACGTGACATGAAACCCTATGATACCGATAAAACTCCGTGGCTGTTCACTCCCCACGATGACGGTGAGCTTGACGAGTATTTCAATACTGATCACACCAAATCAGTTACCGAAACATCACGCAGTATCATCGGTAGTCTTTCCGAGAGCCGTGACAGGCTCTCAGGAAAGCTCTGCTACGGATTCAACTACAATCAGCGGAGATACAAGCTAACGCTCTTACAATTTGCGGATATTATTGTCCGTGCCGATGTAACGATAAAGAGGCTCCGAAAGCATATTATGGAGCTTGATATTGATAACCGTGAGCTGAGGAAACAGCTTGCGGATATGGAAAGGAAGAAGAAAAGATGAATACACCGCAGTTTGACCTGAGTGCTATGCTCACACAGCAGACCGCTGTACAGCAGATACCCTGCGAAATGCTCCACCCGTACCACAATCACAAGTTTGAGCTTTACACAGGCGAAAGACTTGAAGATATGGTAGCAAGTATCAAGGAAAACGGCGTACTTTCACCGATCATCGTACAGCCTGACGGTGACGGATATGAAATTCTTATCGGTCACAACCGCTAGAACGCTTCAAAACTCGCCGGAAGTTCCCTGTGTGAGAGCAAGCGAAGTGTAAGAGATTATACCAGTCACCGTGAGGATAAACGAGCTAATATAAAAGACTAATGTTGTTAAAGAAATTTACAGCATTAGTTAAATATATTCCTCCTTAGCTCAGTCGGTAGAGCACTCGGCTGTTAACCGAGTTGTCGCCCGTTCGAGCCGGGCAGGGGGAGCCAAAAATGAAGAGAGATACTCAACTGAGGTAGCGTTTCTTATGGAGGTGCGGCTATCTATTGGTTGAGTATCTCTTTTTTATTTTTCTCATACTGCGATTAAATTGTCATGTTCATATTATAAAGTTCAAGGACTCGGTTTTAGTGGTTATCACGAAATGTGAAAACACTGGGATCGAGTCCTTTTTTGTTTCCACGAAAACCAAGTGAAAAAAATATCAGCGTTTTGTGAGCCGTTTCTGATGGCATCGGTGGTAGCTCGGGATTACTACACCACCGAGAGCAACTACAGCCGCTGTGAACGATTTTTGAGCCTCCTGTGAGGCAGATACATAGAAAGCAGATCACGCCTGCTGTCTATGGAATAATTATGTAACAGGAGGAATCAGATGAACAAATTCTACATGAACGGTAAGCTGATACACAAGGCTTCCGATCACAACACCAAACGCTGTGAGGTCGAGAAATGGGTATTCCTTCCTCACTCCGACTTTGAAAGACTGAAAGCAAACCCATATCAGGAGCATGAGGCGATAACTGCCGTCAGAGACCTTATGTACGAGGACAAGGAGGCTTAACATTGCATAATGCTGCTTGACGAGTACGGCGAAGACGGACTGCTCATCGAAGCGGAAGGATTTGATTATCCTCGCCTTTCCATGTTCGTACCTGATGCTAAGTCGATCTACGAAAGGTACCAGACTTCCGAATCCGAACTGAAACTTCACGACATGATCAAGGATACTGTCGAAAAGATCGCTGAACTTGCTCACACAGACAAGACAGACTTCACATCAGCTGATATGATCGATATGGACGAGGTCGAGAGCCTTATCAAAAATGCTATCGTACAGCAGCTCGCTCAGAGAGATGATATCAAAATGGCTGAGAACACTGACATTGGAGTTGACTTTCAGCCGGATATCCATGTTGAGGCTGAGAAGCTCGCAGAGCTGAAGTTCTACTGTCCCCTTAAAGTTCAGCGAGAGATCAGGCCTTCATTTGATGAGGATGAAGACGAATTCCTTGAGGACACCGAGGAACTCTCAGATTTCGAGGTGCTTGAGTACGAAAGCGAAATCAGTGATGCTATCGAGGCGTATCAGTCAGACGAGGAAGAAAACCGCGGAATAATGGCTTATCTCGGCGACAGAAAGCTTTCGCAGATAAGGTCTACTCCATATTCCCTTCCGTTGAGAAGGTCGGCGACAGGCTCATGGGAGTATTTACCTGTCAGATATGCGGAGAACTTGATAGCTACGAGTATGACGAATTGCTTCAGGAGCTACGCGGTCAAGCAAGTGATGGGTGGGGCGAGTCTTTTGAGCAGCATGAGATTCACACTTCTGAGGGAGATATCTACGTCAGCTTCTATGACACCTGCGGTGCATGGGACCTTATGACAGAGGAAGAAGTTAAGGCGGCTCCTGAGTCACCGTCAGAGGATGTAGGCATGAGAATGTGAGGCGATCGGTATGATAGATTTCACTATACACCATAAGAAAGAGCCTTTAAATAAGGTCATTGCTGTTGAACCGCCTATGAATGCCGATAATCTGTCGGATCTGTTACAGGAGATCGGATATGAACCGCCTGAGAAGCTGAAAGTAAACAGTAAAGGCAAACCGTATGTCATTGAGCTGAACTCAGATACAAATATGGGCTTTGCTATCCTTGAAAGACTCTGTGACAACGATACGATAGCAGAACTCAATAATTTGTGTACTGTAATTTGCAAGTGCTCAGATCAGGACTACATCTATCAGACTATATTCAATAGTGATGTCAGATGTATAAACGGCATCAAAAAGCTGCTTGCAGATCGGTTTATGGAGTTTTCAGATAAACTGGTGCTGAATACGAGCCTTGAAAGAAAGCCGACCGAACTTGCGGTCAAGGGCTGTATCATCGAAAAGGCTATCCCCGTAAGTCACAGGAAGTTTGAGGATATTACAAGAGCTCCTCTCAGGGACGAACCGTTGATAGCTGAAAACAAGGATATCATGTACTTTGACAGTAAATATAATATGTATCACTGTATTCTCATTTACGATAAGGACTTCGGCGACGGAATCGTTGTAGAGTCCGAGTGCAGTGACTATGCCCGATACGCTCAGTATGTACCGCAGGCGAAGGTCATATATGAGCAGCATAAGGCTACACATCTTAATGAGATAAGGCTCTGCTGTCCGATAGAAATATATCAGCATATCTATGGCTATCCGAGAGAGAACTGCATTCTTGATAATGCCGATATGGCTAGGTATGCTGATGATATTAACGCATTTATTTATGAAAATGACCTTCCTGCGGAACATGAGCGTGGACTTATGCATTGGTATCATCCCGAAGGTCCCGATGATGAGATAGCCGAAAAGGTCTATTCTGCTCACTGTACTGTCGAGGTAATAAACGGCGAATTGACAGGTGTCATAACGGCAAAGATCATTGGTGAGCTGTCTGATGAGTCGATGGCAAAGTTCACAGACTACTGCGTCGGTCAGCTGAGTGACGGCTGGGGCGAATCGCTGGAGCAGAAGTACATGAGAACAGAGGGTGGAGAGATCAATATCAGCTTCTGGTCGGATGATGAAGCATGGGTTCTTCTACCCGAGGACGAATATTTAAGCGATAATACACGGGATATGGAGATGAGTATGTGAGTAGAGTAGAGATCAATATACCTCCGCAGTTTTCAGAAGCTATCGAGAAAGCTGCGGAAAAAGAAGGAATAACCGCAGACGAACTTGCAGAAAGAGCTATGAAGAAACTCTTAGTAGCTGTGAGAGATCTAATTACTACCAAGCAGCATGTCACAAGCTTTGGTATACAGATGGAGAAGGCTAGAGTTATTGCTGACCTATTCATAATGAATTCAAATTATTGCAGTGAAGAAAGTAACTTTTCAATCAGGAATTTTATGCATCAGGGCAGAGGACGTAGATTGTTTATAGTTTTTGATAATGAGAGCCGCAAATCTTCGGAAAATATGGTAAGACTATTCTTAGACATTGCTTTGAAGGAAGCCTGTTCGGGTGAAGACCTCCTTGATGACGATAAAAGACGCTTTTACTTTATTATGGACGAATATGGTTATCTCCCATCAGGATTAGAATATTTAGAACTCAGTAAGGATCAAGGACGATCGAAGGGTATTCGCATTTTTGCAGCGTTTCAAACGTATAGTCATCTGATAAAACTGTACGGAGGCAAAGAGGAAAACGCTATGAATGATGCAGCAGGCTATGGTGATATTATTGTAATTACCCCTCACGATGGTGGCACACGAGATTTTATTGTCAATCGTTGTGGAACAGAGACAAAGGAGATTACTACAATTGATGTGATGTGTAATGCTCACACTGAAACTAAGGAAATGTCTGTTGTTTCACCTGCTGTTCTCAATTCATTGAAACGAGGTGAGGCAGTAATATTACCAGATGAAGGGAGACCGTTTTGGTTCCGCTTTGATAAGTGAAAAGAAAACATTATATAGAGAAGAGGAGATAAAATGAACGCATATTTCATCAATTTTACCAATCACCCGTCGAGCAGTTGGAGCAAAGAACAGATAAAAGCAGTGAGAGAGAAGTATGACAGCGAGATAATAGACGTATCATTCCCACCAGTAAGCGCATCAGCGGATGAATCTGAAATAAAGGAGCAGGCGATGAAGTGTGCTGAAAGGATATGCGGCTATGCTCCGGCAGCAGTTATGTGCCAGGGAGAATTCGGTCTGACATATCATGTGGTCAATATGTTGAAGAAGAGAGGGACTCGAGTTGTATACAGCTGTTCTGAGCGCAGAACGGTAGAAAAGAAAACAGATAGCGGTACAGTAAAAACATCTGAATTTTGCTTTGTACGTTTCAGAGAATATTAATGTGCACCAATTCAGGTAGAAGATGAATAACGATAAAAGTCACTCTGTGAAAACAGGGTGATTTTTTTGTAAGATCTCTAAAAATGTAGGTGGCTGAATCTATTTATTTACAGGGAATACTTTTCTAGGAAAAACCGTCTAAATGTTAAAATAAAAAAACATATACTTTGAGAAGGATTACCATTAAAAAACCTTGTTTTGTCCTATTAAGATTAGGGAGTGTTGACACTAAGATAATATGCAGATTTTCGAGCATAAATTTTACGTAGACAAGGCAAAAAGTCGCAGGCAGGCTGTCG
>JABLTL010025417.1_pt1 | contig 19849 bp, 18 predicted proteins | sample 7160151 | NCBI WGS metagenome assembly JABLTL01 (sample SAMN14651223, study PRJNA627086) | human gut metagenome | isolation source: feces | host: Homo sapiens
CTATGGCTTCACCGCGCCTGTCGCAACCTGCTCGAAACAAACGCTAACAAGAATTAAAATCTAATGACCGATTTGGGATAGATCCGCCTTACTCAGATGACCCAAGCCCATGGAGGAAGCCACATACCCATGAGACAAAAAACAATAAAGCCCCAGCCGAAATCGGAGTGATCCGACCTCGTCCGGGGCTTGCCTATGATTGTAAAACTATGAACTGACTAAGGTGAGAAGCCTTACAGGGCTTCGTCGGCCTTCTGCTCAGCCTTCTTGCGCGGAGCGCGCTTGGCGGGAGCCTTCTTGGCAGGTTCCTTCTTGGCGGCAGTCTTCTTGGCAGGGGCGTCAGCCTCCTTGCCCTCATACTTCTCGCGCAACTTGTCGTTCTCAGCCTCAATCTTCTCGATCTTGGCCTGCAGGCGCTGAATTTCCTGGTCCTTCATCATGATCTCGTCGCCCTCATTCTTGATGGTGGTGAGCAGCGAGTTGAGCTGATCATTGTCAATCTCAGGCGGATAGAGGTCGTTGACACGCGTGATGAAGTCGCCCAAGATATTCATATAGTTGGTGAAGGCATCGAACGGACTGCTGTAGATGCCACGGTCCAATCCCACGTTAGAAGGCTTTGTGGTCATGAAACGGAAGTTGTTGCTTGCCTGTAGGTAATCCCAATCGACATTGATACGCGGGTCGTTGGCGATGCGCACACGCTCAGCCACGCTGTAAAGCTTCTCGAAAGCCTCGCGCTGCATGGGGTTACCCAGCCAACAGCTGACGTCGCGCTCCTCGTCCATCCACGAAAGCGTATCGGGCACGCACAGCTCGCCCACACTGTTTGTTGAGTCGAACACCTCCGACGGTGTGGCGAAGGCTACCCCCTTCTGCTTGGCGCAGACAGGAAGGGCATGGATGAAGTCGAGGATATTAGAGCTCAACGGCTGAGCAATGCCCAGTGCCGACAGCTCCATGAAGATGTTGACCACCTGCTCCTCCTCGGGCATCTCAGCGATGCGACCGATGTAGTTGTCAGCGAAGAGCGGATAACCCTCCCAACTGGTGTTGCTGAAACGCAGGCTGATGTCGTCGCTGAGCGTGATGTCGCGCAACAGAAGCTTGAGGTTGGGAGCCATGGGGCAATGGTAAACATAGTGGGGGCTCTTCCATCCCAGCACATGCTTGGCACCCTCGGTAAGCATGCCCTTGAAGCCCATCTGGGCTGCCTGCATACCAATATCGTCGCTGTAGATAAGCGAAGAGTTGCGCAGCACGGTAGGCTTCTTGCCAAAATATTCCTTAATCTTCTTACACTGCTTCTTCACCTCGGCAGCGAAGCACTCCTCATCCTTGAGCGAGCTCAAGCCATGAGAGTAAGGCTCGGCGAGAAACTCCACGCAACCCGTTTGGTTGAGCTCCTGCAACTTCTCGAGCACCTGAGGCGCATGCACCTCAAGCTGCTCAATGCCTACGCCCGACAGCGAGAACGCCACCTTGAAGAAATCGCCGTTCTCCTCGATCATCTTGCCGATGGTGTTGAGGGCGGGCATGTACGAGCGCTCCACGGTGTCGTTAACGCTACGCTCGTTCTCGTAGTCGTCGTAATAATAATGGTCGGTACCGATATCAAAGAAACGGTAACGTTTCAGATGGACGATCTGATGTATCTCAAAATATAAGCAGATTTTTTTCATTGTTCTTTTTGAGATTTACGCTCCGTCGTCGCAACCGGTTAAGGGCCGAAACGGTTCGGAGACGTTTGTATGATTAATGATGAAGGTTAATAATTGTTGTATCGTTGTTGATGAGCGATGACGCCAGGCTTATCAAATCCAATGCATCGTGCGCATGTAGAGCTCGCGTATCCAGCGTCCCACCTTCTCCCAGGTAATCTGGTCGACCTCGCGTTTTCCCTCCTCTTGCAGGTAGTGGAACAGGCTGTCGTTGTGGCAGATGCTATAGATGGAGTCGGCTAAGGCGTGGATGTCCCAGTAGTCCACCTTGATACAGTTGTTCAAGATCTCAGCGCAACCGCTCTGCTTCGATATGATGGTAGGCGTGCCACACTGCATGGCCTCGAGCGGCGAGATGCCAAACGGCTCCGACACTGAAGGCATGACATACACATCAGAGTCTTTCAGGCACTCGTACACCTGCTTGCCACGCATGAATCCGGGGAAGTGGAAGCGGTCGGCAATGCCGCGCTCAGCGGCCAGGTAGATCATCTGGTCCATCATGTCGCCCGAACCCGCCATGCAGAAACGGATGTTGCGTGTGCGGTGGAGCACCATATTGGCGGCCTCAACGAAATACTCGGGGCCCTTCTGCATGGTCAGTCGACCGAGGAAGGTTACCACCTTCTCCTTGTTGGTGTGGTCGGGGCGGGGAATGGCGTTATACTCATCGTTGAGCGGATAAACGGCATTGTGCACCGTGAACACCTTGCGCGGATCCTGATGATACTGGTTGATGACCGTGTTGCGTGTCAGGTCAGACACACACATGATGCAATCGGCATGGTCCATACCGTCCTTCTCGATGGAATAGACGGTGGGGTTCACATGGCCGCGGCTACGGTCGTAGTCGGTGGCGTGCACGTGGATACACAGCGGCTTGCCGCTCACCTGCTTGGCGTGGATGCCTGCGGGATAGGTGAGCCAGTCGTGGGCGTGGATGATGTCGAACTCCTCACTACGCGCCACCACACCGGCAATGATCGAATAATTGTTGATTTCCTCGTGCAGATTGCCCGGGTAACCGCCTGCAAACTCCATGCAACCCAAGTCGTTGACATGCATAAAGTTGAAGTCGGCATAGATATGGTCGCGGTATCTGTAATAATCGTGGGGATCCATGAGGTTGCCCACCCTACTGCTTACGTAGTCGAAGTTGACGTCGCGGTAAGCGATGGGCACACAGTTCATAGGAACGATGCGCGCGTAGGTGCGGTCCTCGTCGCCCCATGGCTTAGGCAAGCAGAGCGTTATGTCGACGTCGCCCTGTGCGTGAAGACCCTCAGATATACCAAAATTGGCTGTGGCTAAACCTCCATACACATGAGGAGGATATTCCCATCCAAACATTAAGACTTTCATAGACGTGTCCTCCTTATGATTAATATTTATACTTTTCGAGTTGTTCCAATGCACGCAGAATCTCAGCAACGTTCATGGCGAACGAGATGGCGCCACGTCCGTGGAAAGGCGGGTTGCCGTCGAACAGCTCGGGGAGCGTGCCCAGGCAGTGATACATCATCTCCTCCTCGTAGCCCACCATCTGTCGCTCTATGAAGCTCAGGCGCGTACGCTTGTAGAGCTTCATGCTGGCCTCCATGTAGAAGCCGAAGAGCCAAGGCCACGCTGTGCCCTGATGATAGGCATAGTCGCGCTGTGTCTGCGGTCCGACATACATGGGGTTGTAGCCGCCGCTCTTCGGCGAGAGCGAGCGCATGCCCTTGGGCGTGAGCAACTCACGGGTGCAGAAGTCGATGATGCTCTTCTTCTGTGCGTTATCGAGTGGCGAATAATCGAACGCCACGGGGAATATCATGTTCGGACGAACGCTCTGCTCACAAAGGTCGCCCTCCACATAGTCGTAGAGATAACCGAACGGGTTGACGAAGGTAGCCACGAACGACTCCTTGGCCTGTGCGGCCACTTTCTCCATGCGGTCGGCCTCGGCTTGCTTGCCAGCCTTGCTTGCCAGCTCGGCGCCAAACATCAGGGCGTTGTACCACAGGGCGTTGATCTCCACCACGAAACCTGAGCGCGGCACGATGGGGCGTCCGTTGGCGGTTGAGTTCATCCAGGTAACAGCCTGCTGCTTGCCATCGGTTTTCACGAGCCCATTGTCCTCAAGGGTGAGGTTGGGATGTTGCTGTTCCTTGATGAAATGGAGAATGTCCCAAACGAGCTGTCCGTATTTCTCCAGGCACTTGTCGACGCCTGCCTCCTTGGCATATTGCTGAATGGCCCAAATGGCCCACAGCGGCACGTCGGGATGCTCAATCTCGTAGAGCTTCACCGTGAGGGGCTTCTGCTCCATAAACTCGCGCAGGCCCTTCTCGGCGGTCTTCATGGCGGCCTCGAAGAACTCATACTCCTCGATCGACAGCGTCAGACCGGGCAATGAGATAAAGGTATCGCGCGCACGAGGCTTGAACCAAGGATAACCGGCAAGGATATACGCGTCGCCGTTCTTGTCCTCCACATGGAACTGGTGGGCGGCATTGACCAAGCAATGGAAGAAATTGTCGCGGGGCGAGCGCTCGTCCACCTCCTCCTGGAAAAGTTTCTTCAGCCCACTGGTCTTCGAAGCCGACGTAGAGGCGGCGAAAACGATGCTCTCGCCCTTGCGGATCGACATCTCGAAATAACCGGGGGCGTACAGATCCTCGTTAGAGGCGTAACCGCGCTCCTGCTCCTTCGGATACTCTATGCCACGGTACCAGTCGGGCTGGAACACAAATTCGTTTTTCTTGGAGAACTGCATGAACAGGTCGGGATAACCGGCATACATGCACGTCTTGATACCATTGTCGACCTCGCTATAGGCGCGACTTGCCACAGCGTTCTCGTGCGTAAACTGGCGCACACTGCGGAAAGCGAGGAAGGGACGGAAACGAAGCGTGGTGGCCGAGTGAGCGTCGTCGAGGGTATAGCGAATCAAGATGCGGTCTTCAAAATGCTGGAAGACAACTTCCTTTCTTAAAACGACTCCTCCCACACGGTAAATGGTTGTGGGCACTTTGTCACAATCAAACTCACGGATATACTTGTGACCATTAGGACTGAAATTGTTGCCCTGATACTTATGCAGGCCAAGGTTGAACTCTGCTCCATGCTGGATGACTGAACAGTCGAGCGACGACAGAAGAACGTGGTTCTCATCGTCTAAACTGGGGACTGGAACAACGAGCAATCCGTGGTATTTGCGCGTGTTGCAGTCTACAATCGTGGAGCATGAGTAAGCACCCGACCGATTCGTACGGAGAATTTCCTTCCCCAACGAGTCTTGCAAGTTGGTCATCAGCGCTCTTTCGAATCTAAGATAACTCATAGTTCTCAATTAAGGCTTTTATATTGTTTTAGATAAATTCATTAGGTAAGGTGCGAGCTTATGAAAGCGGGCTCCAAGCCTCCTTTTGTGCTCAAAGTTAATAAAATTATTACAAAGTGCAAAGTAAAACACGAGTTATTTTGAATAAAAATATAGGGTTCGGGTAAACAGATGCTTATCTCACCGCATTTTAAGAGAACGAAATCGCTAACCAACATGCGGCTTTCCAACGGTTGACACACGTTGGGGGAATTTGATACCTGTAAGGGTTTTTGGTTAAAAAGTTGTGCTGGATTTTCGGGTGAAATAGAGCACGAAATAGCCATTTTCAAGCTATGGAAGACTCAAAAAAGGGCTTCGCCTTTGCGAAAAGCCATGTATCGAGGTGCGATCGGGCATGTTTCTCACTGCGATCGGACATGTTTCGAGGCTCGAAAAGGCATCTTTCGCCATAGGGAAAGGCATGTATCGCAACACGAAATACGGAATCGCGAACACGAAACGGGCCACTCGAACGATAACCGTCTGAATGTCAGGCGAATACATAAACACAAAGAGAATCGCGTATTTTCGCCTCATCGTTTGCTCATCGAAAAGAAATGTGTAGTTTTCACTATAGTTTGTTGTCTATTTTCAACCATCTTACGTAAGCTATGGCGTTGCTTACGTTGTTCCCAAACGGCAAAAAGGGCGATGGCGTTAGCCTTTTACCCAATGGTCCACAAAAAGAAAGCGCAAGAACGATTTGGCATCACAAAATCATTCTTGCACCTATATCAAGCGATTGGAAAGTCAACCTAAGAGCGCGCCCACGGCAGCACGGGGCGTTGCGGTAAGCCGTTTGCCGCTTGGGACACGTCTACAAAAAGAGGTGAAATCAATCGGGAATGAGGAAATTGATGACCTCCTGCTCCACCGTTATCTTAAACGGACCGACGGGGGTGTGCATCAATCGTCCGTCGATGCCCACGAGGGCATGCTCAGCTTGCTCCACAACCACCTCGCGGGTGCGGTACGGGTGCACTGAGTGGTGGTTGAGTATCTTGCCCTTGAGGAACAGGTAGATGCCCTCGAAGAGTTGGGTTACGCCCGGATGATACACCACCGACACATCGAGCAAGCCATTGTAGGGCACGGCGTTAGGCGTTTGTCCATAGCCCGTGGCGTTGCCCACGCACATCGTCATCACACGACGGTCTATGCGATCGGTGTTGATCTTGATCTTCATGCGGTAGTCGAGCCGCTGGAAAATCATCAGGACAAACGAGAACAGGAACGACAACGAGCGTGAGCCGAAGAGGTGACGCGTCTGGCGCCGCAGGTTCATGATGGCAGCGATAAGGCCCACATTGATGCAGTTGAGGAAGTAGCGACGGCACGCCTCACCCTTGCGGTTGGTGTAACGAATGCAGCCCAGGTCGATCTTACGCACACGGCGTTCCCTCAACCACTTGATGGTTTGCTCGTAATTGTCCTCGTCGAACTCCCAGAAATGTGCGAAATCGTTCATCAGGCCATTGGGTATGATGCCCAAGGCCACCGTGTCGCGCACGCGCTTCTCATGACACATGAGGCAGTTGATGGCGTCGTTCAACGCGCTGTCGCCACCCACAATGACAATGGTGTGGTAGCCGTTGTTGACAAACATCTTCACCAGGCGCTCCACACTGGCCATGTTCTCACTCGTGACATGGTCGTAGGATATGCCGTTTTCCTTCAGGCACGCCTCTATCTTGGCCCACCGCTTGGCTGAGCCTCCGAAGATTCCCGACTTCGGACAATAAATGATTCCCCAACGATTATCTTCCATAATTGTATCTCTTCCGGCTCTCCCACACAGGCGAGCCACATGTATTTATTAGGTGTAACGCATCAGGCCATGAGACCTTTGATGTCCGCCAGGATGCTGTCTATCGGTTGTTGGGCGTCGATCCAATGGATCGTGAGGCCCCGACGCTCCATTCCGCGGAACCATGTCATCTGCCTTTTTGCAAACTGATGGATGGCTATCTCCAACTGGCGGAACATTTCCTTGTAACTGAGTTTGCCGATCGCATACTCGGTGACGTATTTATATTCCAAACCGTAGTAGGTGAGGTCTTCAGGCGGAATGCCCCTTTGCAGCAATCCGCGTATCTCGTCGACCATGCCTCCGTCAAGGCGACGGGCCAAACGGTCGCTGATTTTCTTGCGCCGGTAGTCGCGGTCGACGCTCAGGCCTACAATCACCGAATCGATTGGCGGCATGGTCCGCAGTTCGGTAGCATGCTCGAGGTTGTAGGTCTCAATCTCAATGGCGCGAATGGCACGCTGGCATGAGTCCACATCCGTTACGTTGTGCATCACCGAACCTGCCTTCTTCTTCAAATCTTCGAGCAGGGCGGTCAGTTCGGGAAGCGTCTTTCCCTCAAGGCTTTGGCGCAACTCGGGGTTCTGGGGGACAGGCGACAAGGCGTAGCCCTTGAGCACCGCCTCAATGTAGAGGCCCGTGCCGCCACATAGAACGGGAGTGACGCCACGCCTGCAGATATCGTTGTAGGCCTCCGTGAAATCCTGCTGGTACTGAAAAAGGTTGTATTTGGTTCCCGCATCGACAATGTCTATAAGGTGGTAAGGCACCAGTTGCCCTTCCACAACATAATCCTCCAGGTCTTTTCCTGTGCCGATGTCCATACCCCGATACACCTGACGAGAGTCGGCGGAGAGAATCTCGCCACCGATGTCGTGGGCCAATCGTGCCGCGACAGCTGTCTTGCCCGATGCCGTGGGGCCAAGTATGGTTATCATCTTCATGCCGCAAATGTAGCTAAATTATTGCAAATGAGCAAGAATAATAACAAAAAACCGCTCTTCCTTTATCGGGAAGAGCGGTTTGATATGTTCGAAACCTTACGGTATTACTTCATCTCAGCGAAGTACTTGATGGTGCGAACCATCTGAGAAGTGTAAGAGTTCTCGTTGTCGTACCAGCTCACAACCTGCACCTGATAGGTGTCGTCGTCGATCTTGCTGACCATGGTCTGAGTAGCGTCGAACAGTGAGCCGAAGCGCATGCCGATGATATCAGAAGAAACGATAGGATCCTCGTTGTAACCGAAGCTCTCGTTAGAAGCAGCCTTCATGGCAGCGTTGATGCCCTCAACGGTAACATCCTTGCCCTTAACAACAGCAACCAGGATAGTGGTAGAACCTGTAGGAGTCGGAACGCGCTGTGCAGAACCGATCAGCTTACCGTTCAGCTCAGGGATAACGAGGCCGATAGCCTTGGCAGCACCTGTTGAGTTAGGAACGATGTTCTGAGCACCTGCACGTGAACGACGGAGGTCGCCCTTACGCTGAGGACCGTCCAGAATCATCTGGTCGCCTGTGTAAGCGTGGATAGTAGACATGATACCAGACTGGATGGCGGCGTACTTGTTCAGAGTGTCAGCCATAGGAGCCAAGCAGTTTGTTGTGCAAGAAGCTGCAGAGATGATAGTGTCAGCAGTTGTCAGAGTCTTGTGGTTGGTATTGTAAACGATGGTGGGAAGATCGTTACCTGCAGGAGCAGAGATCACAACCTTCTTAGCGCCAGCTTTGAGGTGGGCAGAAGCCTTCTCCTTAGATGTGTAGAAGCCAGTGCACTCGAGAACGACGTCAACGTCGAGCTCACCCCAAGGAAGCTCAGCAGCGTTAGGCTTAGCGTAGATGGTGATCTCCTTACCATCAACGATGATAGAGTTATCAGTTGCCTCAACAGTGTGCTTGCCCTCGCCGTACTTGCCAGCGAAACCACCCTGGGCGGTGTCATACTTCAGAAGGTGAGCCAACATCTTAGGAGATGTGAGGTCGTTGATTGCAACTACCTCGTAACCCTCTGCCTCAAACATCTGACGGAATGCGAGACGGCCGATACGACCGAAACCATTAATAGCTACTTTAACATTTGCCATTTTACTAGTATTTTATAATTGTTAAAAATATAACTTTCAATGAAACGGGGCCTTACCTTTCCACGGTTTGAACGCATTTGTTCTACCGTTTGAAATTTCGGGCTTTTCAACAAGAGGTAACTTCAACAGCAGTTTGCTATAAACTTTTGTAAAAATTCCTCTCTGTTCGCGTGCAAAGTTACAAAGATTTTTTAATTTTGCAGACGAATCAAGTATTAAATTATTAAAAAAAGAAACGGAGAGTTCAAGGAGTTGTATATGCGGGTGTGCGGAAGCGTGTAAGTGTAACACCGACATGACAATCTGAACGGTCACCCACACGACGTCGACTGCGCACTCCTGGGACAGGGGTCAACGACTCTTGTTACCTCCAAAATCTTTCCAAAAACCACTTAAACATTATTTAAATCTTATTGATTATGGGAAAGTTTATCAATGAATTCAAGGCGTTCGCAGTGAAGGGTAACGCCGTCGACATGGCCGTGGGTGTGATCATCGGCGGCGCTTTCGGAAAGATTGTGTCGAGCATTGTCGACGACCTCATCATGCCTCCTATCGGTTGGCTCATCGGCGGCGTCAACTTCTCCGACCTGAAGATAACGCTTCCGGCTGAGAAGATTGCCGACGGCATAGAAATGCAGGCCGCCACCATCAATTATGGCAGTTTCATCCAGAACCTCATCGACTTCGTCATCATCGCGTTCTGCGTGTTTCTCTTGGTGAAGGGCATCAATAAGTTGGCTAACAAAAAGCAAGAGAAGTCTGCTCCCACACCTGCCCCGGAGCCCTCTGCCGAGGAGAAGCTGCTCGCCGAGATTCGCGATTTGATGAAGGAGAAGAAATAAATTGCCATGCCACAACGTTCTTCACGTAGTGGGTTGCCATGCCACAAGGCTTTGCAAAAGGGTTGGATTCAATCGCGCTTGATTCTCCAGCCTTTCTTCCCCAATCGGGCATAAGGCCAAAACAGGCGGATTGTTTAGACGCGGCGGATTCTATCCAACGCTTGCCAACGTTTCTTTCGACTTCTTGCTCCACCATAGCTTGCTACGCTTTCAACGCACCCGCCGCAACCAGCATGAAACAAACGCTCATTGGGATTAACATCTAATGAACGATTGGCGATTAACGTTCAACGTTTTCGTTAAGCCAGATGAGCAGAGCTAAGTTCACTTAAGCTCTGCCATGGCGAGAAAACGTGCCATGAAATGGAACCTATAAGAGCCATTCCTGCCTCATTGGTCAGGAATGGCTCTCTTCATTTTCTCACTTCGGAAAAACCTGCAAAGTAGGTCCAAACGGACGAACAGGGAAGTGGGTTCGAGGCTTTCTTACAGGCGGAAAGGCCAACTGAGCGACACTTCTGTGTAGTCGGCCTTGACCTTATGGGCCTTGACGTTGGCTCCCACCTGCAAACCGCCCAGGCGCCTGAAGGTGTAATGTAAGCCAATGCGTTCATAATAAGGCTTTTCCAACGCTTTCGCCGTATGCCCCACATGGCGGTAAACATACACGCCAAGTGCCATGCTGAGCGACAATTGATGCCAAAACACCTCGTGCTTTCCGGATATTCCCACACTCCAAGGGGCCTGTTTGTCATGATAGCCTGCCGCCTGGTCGAGCTCTCGGATGTGCGATGTGTAAGTGCTATAGAAAGCATCGACCCCCACTCCTGAGGCCCAACGACGTTGGTAACGGCACATCACGTCGGCCGACAAGGCATAGGTGGTATACACCTTGAAATCTTCTGTTTGGTAGTTGGGGTCGCCAGGCGGCGTCTGCATCTGCGTTTTCTTCCAGTCTTCCTCAAGGGCCTTGGCGCCCACAGAAGCCGTCAGGTTCAGGTACCAATAGGGGTTGAAGGGTTGGCGGGGTGCCCACGACTTTGCGTCGACAACCTCTTTATAATAGGGCATGTAAACAACGCCCAACGAAGGAGCTACAAAATTGGCTCCCTTATTGGGGCGATTCAAGGCCCCGTTGCTATGGTGGTAATACTCTAAGCCGGCCCGTAAGCCCCAGTTCTCTGCCATGCGCCACGTGAGGTGCAGCCCTGTGCCGAAGTAGATGAGCCACCGCGAGCCAATGAGTTCGTTGTCGACATTGTTCTCCTTGTTGTACTTGCGCCTCGAATAACTCGTTCCGAAACTGATCGAATAGTCGGCCATCCAGTGGCGTGAGCGGAAGAAGGGGCGTGTAAAGGTGCCATAAGCCGACACCACATTGCCCATCCGCGAGTCGTAGTCCACCTCTTGGGCCATACCCCACGTAGGGTCTTGTGCCTTGTGCATGGTTACCCCGTGGTCGAAATGGTATCGCACACCGGCGCCGATGGTAGGATAACCGAAGTCGCGAGCGAAGGCATCGCTGTCCGACGGCAGTGGTGTGTATGCCACTTCGAGGGCAGCGGTCAGGTTGTTTCGGCCCTTCTGCCACATGCCTTGGTAACTATCCATCACAATGGCTCGGCCGGGCAACACGGCAACACCCCCACCCCAATGACGCCATTGGAGCGAGTCGCCAGCCACACAGCGGACGCCCCCTATCACAAACAGGCACCACACCATGAGCCAAAAGCGCATGCGCATATTTACTTTCAAAAACTCCCTAGTTATCCTTCTTGCCTAAAGCGGCGAAGAAACCAAAGCCCCTTCGCTGGGAAGGGGCTCGGTTGTTGTTATCTTACTTGCGTATATAGTCCTTCGCCACCAAGTCATAGTAGAGCGCTTCGAGCTCAGCGAGCGACAAGCGCTCCACACTATGTTCGATGGTTCGGATGAGTTCGTCGCGGCGACCCTCATCATCACCGCCAAAATGGGTGTAAACCTTCATCGTCGAATCACATTGATGACGCATCGAGCGACTTACTCCCACTCGATTGTTGAAGGCGGCTTTGAAGAGATATCGTAGCACACGCGGTTCACGCCACGCACCTTATTGATGATCTCGTTCGACACCTTGGCCATGAAGTCATAAGGCAGGTGGGCCCAATCGGCCGTCATGGCATCGGTGGATGTTACGGCACGGAGAGCCACGGGGTGCTCATAGGTACGCTCATCGCCCATCACTCCTACCGAGCGAACGGTAGAGAGCAGCACCGTACCGGCCTGCCAAATCTGGTCGTAGAGCGACACCTCAATCTCGCCATTCTGCATATCGGCGGGCACGCCGGCAGCCAGCACACGACGAGCCTCCTCGCCCGAGAGCTTCACCTTGTACTCGCGCAGGCCGCGGATATAGATATCGTCGGCATCTTGCAGGATGCGCACCTTCTCGGGCGTGATGTCGCCGAGGATACGAACGGCAAGACCCGGACCCGGGAACGGGTGGCGTGTGATGAGATGCTCAGGCATACCGAGCGAACGGCCCACGCGGCGCACCTCGTCCTTGAACAGCCATTTCAACGGCTCGCAGAGCTGCAGGTTCATCTCCTTGGGCAGTCCGCCCACATTATGATGGCTCTTAATGACCTTGCCGGTGATGTTGAGACTCTCGATGCGGTCGGGATAGATCGTTCCCTGGGCAAGCCATTTGGCACCCGTTTGCTTCTTCGCCTCGGCGTTGAACACCTCCACGAAGTCGCGTCCGATGATCTTACGCTTCTCCTCAGGGTCGGTAACGCCAGCAAGGTCGGCAAAGAACTTCTCTGAAGCGTCCACGCCAATCACGTTGAGCCCCAATCCCTCGTAGTCTTTCATCACATCGCGGAACTCGTTCTTGCGGAGCATTCCATGGTCAACGAAGATGCAGGTGAGGTTCTTTCCGATAGCTCTGTGGAGCAACACGGCGGCCACGCTTGAGTCGACACCACCCGAAAGGCCGAGTATCACCTTGTCGTCGCCAAGCTGCGCCTTGAGCTCATTCACCGTGGTGTCGACGAACGAGTCGGCGCTCCAGTCCTGCTTGCTACCGCAGATGTCGACCACGAAGTTCTTCAGGAGTTGCGTTCCCTGCAAAGAGTGGAACACTTCGGGATGGAACTGCACGGCCCAAACAGGCTGCTTGGTTGAGGCATATGCGGCAAACTTCACGTTGGCCGTAGAGGCGATGCACTCATAGTCCTGCGGGATGGCTGTGATGGTGTCGCCGTGGCTCATCCAAACCTGCGAGTTGTCGACGAAGCCCTTGAAGAGCGCATTTTGCTTATCGAACTTCTCAAGGTTAGCACGTCCGTACTCGCGCGAGTCGGCAGCCTCCACCTTTCCGCCGTTGGCGTAAGAGATGTACTGCGCGCCGTAGCAAATGCCGAGCACGGGAATTCTGCCGATAAACTGGCTCAGGTCCACCTTGAAAGCCTCCTTGTCGTGAACGCTGTAGGGCGATCCGCTGAGGATGACTCCAATGACGGAGGGGTCGTCCTTCGGAAACTTGTTGTAAGGCATGATCTCGCAGAAGGTGTCGAGCTCACGCACACGACGGCCAATGAGCTGCGTGGTCTGTGAACCAAAGTCGAGGATGATAATCTTCTGTTGCATATATTGTGAAAAATGTGTGAGTTGTTCGTGTTGAATGACGAGCTGCGGCCGCGCGTTAGGGCACCAAAGTGCTCACGAAATCGTCGGCGTCGCTCAGGGTATCGATCTTTCCCACGTCCATGAGCCGCAGGTCGGGCTTAACGTAACCCATGATAGGCGTTGTGGCGCAAGCCTTGAGGTAGAAGTCCATGATGGGGAACTTGTTGGGCCATCCCACCATTTGTGGGAAGAGCGTGGGCGAGAAAGCGTGAATGCCACTGAAGGCAAAGAGATGGAGATGTCCAGCCACGACGAGCGGTTCGTCGCCAATGGCCAGCGGATAGCGCAGCTGTTGCAGTTGGGCGCGCACCTCGGGGAACGGCGATTTCACCTCACCCGTAACGATGTTGACCCATCCCACAAGCAGCATCTGGTCGTTGAATACCAGGTAACGCTTGGTCTTTCGCCAACTGACGAGCAGCCGTGCACCTGCCATGAGGTGCGGAACGCCACAATCGGGGCAGTTGACACGCCAATCGGCACGGTAAAACTTGTCGAGGTCCACATTGCTAAGAATATCAACATTGTGGATGAGAATGGGGCAACGTGGCGCGAAGAGAGGCTGCGCCTTACGCAACCCGCCTCCTGTATCGAGCAGTCCGGCGGTCTCGTCGCTCACCCGAATGTCGAGGCCGAAGTTGTCGTTGGCCTGCAGATAGTTGGTGATTTGCGACGCGAAATGATGCACATTGACCACCAAGTGGTTGAACCCGGCCGCGCCCAAACGGCTTACGACACGCTTGAGCAGCGGTTCGCCACCCACGCGCACCAGCGCCTTGGGCATGGTGTCGGTGAGGGGTTTGAGGCGGGTGCCCAAACCAGCGGCAAATATCATGGCTTGCTTCATACGTGCAAAGTTAATTATTCTTTTCTAATCAACAAAGATTTAGCTTTCCTTTTTCTTCGCAGAAAAGGTCTGTTCTATGCCTTGCTCACGGTGGCACACGCGCACCTCGACGCCAAACTTCTCATGGATGTGCTCGGCCAGGTGCTGCGCACTATACACCGAACGGTGCTGGCCGCCCGTGCATCCGAAGCAGAACATCAGGCTGGTGAAGCCGCGTTGCACGTAGCGCTCCACGTGCTTGTCGGCCAAGGCGTACACATGGGTGAGGAAATCCAATATCTCTCCGTCGTCCTCCAAGAAGCGAATGACGGGTTCATCGAGGCCGGTGAGCTTCTTGTAAGGCTCATACCGGCCAGGGTTGTGGGTGGAACGGCAGTCGAAAACATAGCCACCGCCATTGCCCGACGGGTCTTCGGGAATGCCCTTGCGGTAAGAGAAACTATAGACACGCACCACAAGCGGGCCCTTGCCGTCGTATTTGGAGAACGTGGCTGGACCATCTTGCGGATGGGCGGGATAAATATTGTGTTCGGTGGTCTTGTAACCGTCGCCGCGCAAACGCGTGGGCTCCTCGCGGTGGGCGAAGCGCGGCATGTCGGCCAAGCGCGTAAGCACCTCCCTCAGATAAGGATAGGGCAACATGTCCTCACTCAAACTAAGCAGGTCACGCAAGTTGTCCATGGCCATGGGGATGCTGTCGATGAAGTGCTGCTTGCGCTCATAGAGTCCGCGGAAGCCGTAGGCACCAAGCACCTGCAACGTGCGGAAGAGCACGAAAAGGCTCAGCCGACCGGCGAAATGGCGCACCGTGGGCACCTCTACATATTGTTTGAGCGAATTGTAGTACTCGGCCACCAGCTCGCGTCGCAACTTATACGAGTAGCGTGCCGACGCTTGCCAAAGGAACGAGGCAAGGTCATAATAATAAGGTCCCTTGCGACCGCCCTGGAAATCGATGAAGAAGGGGTTGCCTTCGGCGTCAAGCATGACGTTGCGAGCCTGGAAATCGCGATACATGAAGCTCTCCGACGGCTCCGACGTGAGGTCCTTGGCGAAGCGGCGGAAACTGGCCTCGAGCTTCATCTCATGGAAATCGAGCCCTGTAAGTTTCAGGAAATCGTACTTGAAATAGTTGAGGTCGAAGAGCACATTGTCCTCGTCGAACACGGGCTGGGGGTAACACTGGTTCCAGTCGAGGTCGTTGGCGCCACGAATTTGCAGGTCGGGCAAGGCGCGGATGGTGCGCTTGAGCAGTTTCTGCTCTGCCAAGTCGTAGCGTCCGCCAGCCTCTCTGCCACCCCGTATGGCATCGAAGAGCGAGGTGCTCCCCAAGTCGATTTGCAGATAGCGCATCTCATCGTCGCTCACAGCAAGCACGGCAGGCACAGGCAACTTGTGGTGAACGAAATGTCGGTCGAGGTACACGAAGGCGTGGTTCTCCTCCCGACTGGTGCCCACAACGCCAATGACCGTAGCGCCATCGGCGGCGGTGATACGATAATACTGTCGGTTGCTGCCGGCTCCGGCCAGTTGTTCTATGTGTGCGGGCTCGGTTCCGGCCCATTGCTGATAAAGCTTTACGAGTTGTTGCATGATGGGGATAAAGATGTGGTGAGGTGAATGGGAGATTGACTTATTTGGCGAGCCTGTTCATCAGGGAGGCTCTGCGGGGCTTGATGCTCCATGCCAACACGCCCCACACCTTGAAATTGTCGGTGGAATAAACGCGGATGGGACTATACTTCTTATTGGCGGGCCGGAGCTCGATGTATCCTTCGTCCTTATGGCTGAGGTCGATGAATTTCAGCGTAAACTCGCCATCGATAAACGCCACAACGATATCGCCATGCTCTGGCTCCAGCGCCTTGTCGATGACCACGATGTCGCCCTCGTTGATGCCTGCGTCGATCATGGAGTCGCCCACCACACGCGCATAGAACGTGGCGGCAGGATGCTCTATGAGATCCTTGTCGAAGTCGAGGCTTTCGGCCATATAGTCCTGCGCGGGACTGGGAAATCCGGCCTTCACCCCACCCGAGGCGAAAGGCAACGGCGAGCCTCCGCTAAACTCGCCCGAGAAGATGATGAGCTCTTTCATTGGCGTTCCTTCTTCTCTCGGGCCTCGCGCTCACGGCGCAACTCTTCCTCAAACTCACGCCACTCGCGCTTGCGTTTGCGCGTATCGGCCCAGTCGGCCAACAGATAGTCGGCCACGAAGAGGAGCAACAAGATGCCGAGCGACATCGTGAACGAGCCTGTTATCACAGACAAGCCTGCTGAGACAATAAGAAAGACAAGGGCTTTCTTCCAGTCGATGCGAAATTTTGGTTTCATAATGCAAAGTTAATGTTTTTCAAGCAAACACCAACGCTTTCCCCCAAAAAACATAATGGGCGCACGCGGCAACGGTGAAGGCGTGCCCGAGACCGCACCTTCAAAGGAGCCATAAAAACAAAAAAATCGGATGTCATCACGACAACCGATTTTCAAAAACAAACTACTTAAAAACTAATCTACTAAAACAAATCAAAAATATGTTATTCCCTTTTACTGTTATCTTCTTTCAATTGTGCAAAGTTAAGCAGTTTTTTCCACATTCGCAAATATTTCTTGCAAAAACCTTAAACTTTGATGACAAATATGCAAAAAGGGTGCAGAACCCATGTTCCGCACCCCTTCTTTGATATGTGCATGTGGCAAATAGCCACCACCATTCAGTTATCCGATTACATCATGCCGGGCTGGGGAGCGGGCATAGCGGGCTTCTCCTCGGGCTTGTCAACGATGAGGCACTCTGTGGTGAGGAACATGCCGGCGATAGAAGCGGCATTCTCCAGAGCCACACGGGCCACCTTGGCGGGGTCGATGACGCCTGCCGCACGCAGATCCTGGTAGGTATCGGTGCGGGCATTGTAGCCATAGTCGCCCTCGCCCTGACGAACCTTGTCGACCACCACGGCACCCTCGCCGCCGGCGTTGAACACAATCTGACGCAGAGGCTCCTCGAGGGCACGGCGAACGATGTTGATACCCGTCTGCTCATCGGCGTTGTCGCCCTTGAGCTCGGCCAACTCCTTCTGGGCGCGGATGTACGTGGTACCGCCACCGACAACCACACCTTCCTCTGTTGCAGCGCGAGTTGCGCAGAGGGCGTCGTCCACACGGTCCTTCTTCTCCTTCATCTCAACCTCGCTGTTGGCACCCACGTAGAGCACAGCCACACCGCCGGCGAGCTTAGCCAGACGCTCCTGCAGCTTCTCCTTGTCGTAGTTGCTCTTGGTGTTGGCAATCTCGTTCTTGATCTGCTGCACGCGATCCTGAATGTTCTCCTTGTTGCCAGCGCCACCCACGATGGTGGTGTTCTCCTTGTCGACGGTCACCTTCTTGGCTGTACCGAGCATCTCGAGCGTAGCCTGCTCAAGCTTCAAGCCCTTCTCCTCGCTGATAACCACACCGCCTGTGAGCACTGCGATATCCTCGAGCATGGCCTTACGACGGTCGCCGAAGCCAGGAGCCTTGACGGCGCAGATCTTCAAGCCACCACGCAAGCGGTTGACCACCAATGTGGTAAGTGCCTCTGAGTCGACATCCTCGGCAATGACGAGCAAAGGACGGCCACTCTCTGCAGCGGGCTGCAGGATGGGCAAGAACTCCTTGAGGTTAGAGATCTTCTTATCGTAGAGCAGGATGTAAGGATCATCCATCACACACTCCATCTTGTCGGTATCGGTTACGAAGTAGCCGCTCAGGTAACCGCGGTCAAACTGCATACCCTCTGTCACACCGATGGTGGTGTCGCGGGTCTTGCTGTCCTCAACGGTGATAACGCCGTCCTTCGACACCTTGCGCATGGCATCGGCCAGAAGCTTACCGATCTCGGGATCGTTGTTGGCGCTGACGGTAGCCACCTGCTCAATCTTATCGTAGTTGTCGCCCACCACCTCAGCGTTGGCCTTGATGTAGTCGACCACCTTGTTCACGGCCTTGTCGATACCGCGCTTCAGGTCCATGGGGTTGGCGCCAGCCGTTACGTTCTTCAAGCCCTCGTTCACGATGGCCTGTGTCAGAATGGTAGCGGTGGTTGTACCGTCACCGGCGTCGTCGCCAGTCTTCGAAGCCACGCTCTTCACGAGCTGAGCACCAGTGTTCTCGAACTTATCCTCGAGCTCCACCTCCTTGGCCACCGACACACCATCCTTGGTGATGACAGGTGCGCCAAACTTCTTCTCGATAACCACGTTGCGACCCTTCGGGCCGAGTGTTACCTTCACTGCGTTAGCGAGCTGGTCGACACCCTGCTTCAGCAGGTCGCGAGCCTCCATATTGTATTTGATAATCTTTGCCATAATTGTTCCTAATATTTAATTGGGTATAATATAATAAGGTGTATCCTCCTCTCACCCTATGTTAGTCTTCCACCACGGCGAGCACATCGCTCTGGCGCATCATGAGATACTTCTCACCCTCGTTCTCGAGCTCCGTGCCGGCATACTTACCGTAGAGCACCACATCGCCCTCCTTCAGCACCATGGCCTCGTCCTTGGTACCCTGGCCAACGGCAACGACCTTGCCACGCTGGGGTTTCTCTTTGGCGGTGTCGGGAATGATGATTCCACCTACTTTCTCTTCAGCTGGTGCGGCCTGTACCAGCACTCTGTCTGCTAATGGTTTGATTTTCATGATTGCAATGTATTTTAAATTTGTTGTTTCTTTCATGTGAGCCCTCGGCTCGCCCTTTACTCTACGAAAAGTGTGCCACATCTGCCAAAGCCGCCCAACGTGACAATTCTGTCAGTCGCACAACTGACAATTATGTCACACATCTTGGCATAACGCCTGAAAACATACGTTCTCCATCCTACAAGCCACACTCTACACATGACATAACCTTCTGATTTAAGGCTCATCCGAGATTTCGAGCGATAATGACAGAAGTAGTGACAAAACCTTGGACTTGTGAAGAAATTTGGTTAATAAGTTGTGTCGGAAAAACGGGCGAAATAGAGAGCGGGGAAAAGGAAAATGACCGTTTAGAAGGCAGCGATAGGCGTATGGATTTGCGAAAAGGCACCTTTCGCGCCTCAATACATGCCCAATCGCGACGCGGTTGGGCATGTTTCGCGACGCGGTTGGGCATGTTTTGCAGCGCGATTGGGCATATATCGCGACGCAAAAGGAGGCGAACGGAAGGCTCCGCAGCGCCAGAAAACAACAAGTGCTTGATTATAAGCGGGTTGCAAAAACGCGCGAGAATCGCGTATTTGGAGGCGAAGGCGAGGCCGAGCGAAAAAACAGTGTAGATTGACGTGTAGTTTGTCAAGATTCCTACTCACCGTGGGATATGCTGATAGGTTATCATGTTCAAGAGGGTGTATCAAAACTCACGAATAGAAGGGGCAAAAGCACATAGCCCAGGGCAGCGCCCTACCCTTTATACACATCTTTGACAATTCTCAACATCTCACATTTGCAGAAGAAATTGTCAAGTCCTGTTTTGAAAGTTGTATATC
>JABLTL010054603.1_pt1 | contig 19739 bp, 16 predicted proteins | sample 7160151 | NCBI WGS metagenome assembly JABLTL01 (sample SAMN14651223, study PRJNA627086) | human gut metagenome | isolation source: feces | host: Homo sapiens
CGGTGAAGATATGGTAAAGTTTTACCGGCCGCCGCGCGGCGTATACAGCGAAGCGAACCTTGCGTTGGCGAAGGAGATGGGCTACCGGACCTTTTTCTGGAGTCTGGCCTATGTAGACTGGTATGAGAATAACCAGCCGGAACCGGCGGAAGCCTTCGAGAAGCTCCTGTCAAGAATTCATCCAGGCGCGATCGTGCTTCTGCACAGCACATCCCGCACGAACGCGGATATCCTGGATGAACTTCTGACAAGATGGGAGGAGATGGGATACTCCTTCCGTCCGCTGACGGAGTTCCCGTTTCCTGCCTGAATCGAATATTCCGATCTTTTTCGGATGATTCGGAATTCCGGAACTTAACGGATGATCTGAGATTGTCCGGATTTATCCAAACTTCCTCTGCAGATATTCGAAGTAATATTTCGGGTTAAAGTCCTCACCAGTAACTTTCATAAGAAGATCTCTGGCATCATAGACCGCGCCGAAGCGATGAATATGCTCATGGAGCCAGTCGGTGATTACAGATATGTTCCCCTGCTCCAGCAGAGCGTCTATATCCATATCTTCCGCCATGCGGTGGGCGATCTGAGCTCCATAGGCGTTTCCCAGCGCATAGGAGGGAAAATATCCGATCGAACCCTGGGACCAGTGGATATCCTGCAGTACACCTTCGGCGACATTTGCAGGGCGTACACCGAGATACTTCTCGTACAGATCATCCCAGGCGGCGGGAAGATCGGTAATAGCCAGGCTTCCGTCCATCAGCTGCTTCTCCAGCTCATAGCGGATCATGATGTGGAGACAGTAGGTCAGCTCATCGCTCTCCGTGCGTACCAGACTGGGGACGGCCTTATTGATTGCGGCAACGAACTTCTCGCAGGATACATCCTTCAGCTGTTCCGGGAAGAGAGACTGCAGCTTCGGATAGACCGGCTTCCAGAAGGAGAGGCTGCGGCCGACCATGTTCTCGAAGAAACGGGACTGGGATTCGTGCATTCCGCAGGAAGCGCCGCCGCCCGCCGGAGTCTGGGAGAGCTCATCTGCGATATCGAACTCGTACAGCGCGTGGCCACACTCATGTATGCTGGAGAAGATCGCGCTGGTAAGAAGCTCCTCGTAGTAGTGTGTCGTAATGCGGACATCATCTTTGTGCAGGTTTGTCGTGAAGGGATGTGCGCTTTCAGCGACAACGCCGCGGCTGCGGTCGAAGCCCAGGTAGTCCAGAATGTAATCGTTGAATTCCTTTTGTGTGTCAATGTCGAAGTGACCGAAGAGGAAATCATCCGGGATCTGATCCGCGCGTTCCTTTGCTTTTTGAAGAAGCGGAAGGATCGTCTCCTTCAGCTGATCGAAGAACGGATCGAGCACCGCCATGGGGAAGCCCTTTTCGAAGTCTTCCAGGAGCACATCGTAGAGAGCCTGCCCCTCTTTTGCCTTATAACCGGCGAACTTTCTGGTATAGCGAAGAATCTCTTCCAGAATCGGGGCGAAGAGGTCGAAATTCTTCTCCTCACGCGCCTTCGCCCAGATGGTGGTAGCCGTGGACTGCAGCTCCGTGAAAGCACGGTACTCATCGGCGGGGATCAGCTCCAGGTCGTCGATATCCTTCTGGATTTTCTTCGCAATGGAGCGCTCCGCATCGGAGAGCGTCTCGTCCTTCAGCAGCTCACGGACGATGGCCTTTGTCTCCGGCTTCAGAGTCTCTTCGCGCAGGCGGTCGCTCAGCACGCCGAATACGAGAGAGGTGCGCTTCCCGGCTCCCTCCGGAGCCAGAGTCTCCATGTCCCATCCGAAGAGCTGGAGCGCCGCCTGAAGTGCTGCCCAGTTCTCCAGGTAGGGCTTTAACTGCTCAAATTTCTGATTCATGTGATTTTTTCCTTTCTGAATTGTTATGATGTTGGGGTCAAAAGGTTTTTTGACCTTTTGACCCTGGTATCTTGTTATAGTTGCATTGCTTCTTAATTCTTACTCCTGATATTTATTTCTGGTGAATAAACGAATAAATGTGCCATTCTATTCCGCCGGCACTTCCACCACCAGAGAGCATTTGGGCTGGCCGACCGGGATCGGAGCGCCTGCCATCACGATATTTCCCTTATCATAATGAAGAGAGAATATCGTAATCGTATTCGAATCATAGTTTGTCACAAAGATGTGCTTTTCATCCGGGAAAAGGTTTACATCCGTGGGATAGCGGCCGCTGATCGGGAGCACATTCAGCTGCGTGAGCAGGCCGGTCTCCGGATTTCTCCGGAAGACACCAAGACTGTGATCCCCGGCATTCGTACACAGCAGGTAGTTCTCTTCTCTGGCGAAGCGGAGAGCAACCGCCGCGCTGTATTCCGTGAACTTCTTGCCGAGTGTGGAGATCGTCTGGATCTTCTCGAACACCGGCAGCTTCCCGCTTCCGTCATAATGGAAGACCGCGATGTGATTGCTGAGCTCCTTAATCATATACATATACTGGCCGTCGGAAGAGAAAATCAGACGGCGGGGCGCCGACTGCGGCACACAGCGGACGATATCACAGGGCGTCAGCATGCCGGTCTCGTGATTAAAACGGTAAATCTTCATCTGATCAATGCCGGAATCCAGCACGCAGAGATATTTCTCATCTGGTGTGAGCTGTGCGCAGCGGATGTGCGGCTTGAAATTGCGCTCGGCGACACTGCCGGGGCCCTTGTGGAAGATTCCCTGTACGATTGGTCCGACCGAACCGTCTTCATTGATCTTCAGAACGGTGATCTTGCCGTCGTGGTAGCCGGACACGAACAGAAAACGGTTATCCTTCGTTGTGGAAATGTGGCAGCCGCGCATTCCGCGGATTGCTGCCGTATTCAGACGCTTCAGGTTGCCGTCCGGCAGAATTCGGAAGGAAGCGACGCCCTTATCCGTGATGGAGTACAGAATGCGTCCGTCCGGTGAAGTGGTAAGGTAGGAGGCGTTGTCGATCTCGACTTCCCCTCTCTTTCTGAGCGCGCCGCGCTCAACATCCATATCGAAAATCGTGATTCCCTTGCTGTCGCAGGTATCGGTGTGCGAACCGACATAAACCACATATTGCTTTTCCATGAGTAATCCTCCCTGCTGAAATGTAGCCGTCCGGAGTTTTCGGTGATTTCGTTGTCACTGCATATTTCCGGACAGATTCATTGTAACACAGTTCCGACCGATTGGAAAGAAGTTCATTCTCTGGAAGTATTCCGGAAAATTTCGGTGGGATGAGACATTTTATGTGAGACACTGAGAATACAGATGAGACAGGATGAGACACAGAAAGACATCTGAGACAGGATATGAAACACGAAAATTGCCCGGTTTCCGGCGGATTTTCATGAAAAATCAGGGAAAAATCATGAAAATCGGGTGGAAAATGCACCTGGCATAGGAATTGCTTTATTTATAGGTAAGACCATATGGCACCCGCGAAGCGCCGGAAGGAGAAAATAATCAGACGAAAGCTTTTGAAAAGCGATATCTTAAAAGTGCTCTGCGGGCAACAAATTATTTCATAGAAGGGAGAGAAGACAGGCAAAAGAAAGACAAGACAGGCAAAAGAAAGGACAAAGGACAGAAGACTAAAAAACAGGCAGGCTTTTCGCAGAACAAACAACAGAAAGAAAAAGCAAACACAGAAGAAAAAAGAAAACAGAGCACGGTACATTGTGAGACAAAGGAGGAAAATCAGGTATGAGCGAAAAAGCGAATACAACAAAGAAAAACAAATTTTTTGAGATCGCCAACAAGAACTTTATCATGCTGTTCATTGCGTACACTGTAATCTGCGTGGCGCATTCCATGACACAGGCGACCGCCAGCGCAGGCTGGAAGACCATGGGGATGGACATGAGCGTCATCGGTATCATTAGCGGTATCCAGGGCTGGGCGGCCTTCATCATCCGTCCATTCTCTGCGCCGATCGTAGACCGCGGCAACAAGAAGAAAATCTATCTGTTTGCAGTAGGACTGTTCACCGTTGCTATCTTCATGTATGCGCAGAGTATGGTGAATACGGCATGGGCGGCGCCGACAAAGCTGATTCATGGCATCGCCTGGACCTTTATTTCCACGGTAACGGCAGTTACTCTGAGTGAGTATGTGCCGAGAGAGGATTATGGAACGGCGCTCGGATTCTTCATGGTATCGCAGATGATTGCCTCCGCGATCTCTCAGCCCATCGCCTTCGCGCTGGCTGGAAAGTTCGGTTATCACACCATGTTCCTGATCTTCACGGTTGTTGCGGCAGTCGGAACAGCACTGGTACTGCTGACTTCCCCGACGAAGACGCCGGAGAGAAAGGGCGGCTCCATGTTCAGCGGCATTAAGCTGAATAACCTGTTCGCCAAAGAGGCGATTATGCCGATGCTGATTAATGTGGCTTATCAGGGAACAAGAAGCGGAATCACCGTATTTATGGCAGCATTCGCACTGGAGGAACTGGGACTGGAGAACATTGGACTATTTGCAACATTCGCATCTTTCACCGGCTGGGTGGCAAGACCCTTCCTGGGAAGCTTGCTGGATAAGAAGGGACCGAAGGCAACACTGATCCCTGCCGGAATCTCCTTCTCCGCCGGTCTGCTGTGTCTGGCGATGGCACAGAACCTGGCCATGTTCTGTATCGCCGGTATCCTGATCGGCTTCGGACAGAACGGTATCAGCCCGGTACTGATGGCAATCTCCATGCGAACCGTTCCGGAAGAGAGAAAAGCAGCCGGCAACTCCACGAACTATCTGGGTATGGATATCGGTTCCGCAGTAGCAGCGACCGCCGGCGGCTTCATGGTATCCGCCTTCGGCTATCGCTTGGGCTTTGCAGCATTCATCGTTCCGGTTATGCTGGCAACGGTAGTGGCAGCCTGGTATCTGGGACGTCTGGATAAGAAGGAGAAGGCGAAGTAAATCTGAGAAAACATAGGAGAAAAACAGGAAAAACAAAGTAAAAAAACTGAATTTATGTTATATTTCTATAAGAACTGTGGACTTTGAAGTAAGTAAAAACGAAAAAGCAGAAAAATAAAGTCGGAAGCAACCTGCGAAAGAACCAGAACCAGATTCGAATAAGAAATGTGGAAGTAATGTAAAAGTCGGAATCAGGGCAGGGAAAATGCAGAAGAAATACAGAAGAAATACAGAGGGGATACAGATCTTATGGAAAACAGAGAACATTTGAAAGAAAAGAAAATTGCAATTATCACTTCGGATCTGCAGGGATTGGAGGCAGTAAGACAAGTACTTCACACGATGCACATCGCCTGCCCGGTGATTTATTCCGGGCTGGGGGCGCTTCCGTCGACAGCGAAAGAGCAGGTACGCCGGGGAGCGGGCGTGATTATCGCCTTCGGCATGTTTGCCAAGATCGTGCGTCAGAACGTGGATGTGCCGGTAATCATGGTGGATATCTGTCCGGAAGACGTGCTTGATGGAATTTTGAAGGCGGCGGAGCTGGGACAGCGGATTGCGATCGTCGGCTTCCGTAAAGTTCTTCATGACGTCTTCCGCATCCGAAGCCTCCTGAATGTAGAGCTTCTGGATATTCCGACAGTGATGCCGGAAGAACTCCCGGAGGTGATCGCAGGATTGAAGAAGGATGATGTGCTGGTCGGCGGTTATTATCAGGCGGATCTGGCCAGACAGTACGGAATCTCCTGCGTGGTACTAAAGCCGCGCTACGAGGAGATCCGCAAGGCGATATCCATGGCCTGCAGTTACCTGGAAGGCCAGGACAGCACGCAGACAGCGGAGCCGTTCAATGCGGCGGAGTCTTCCGTCTACGCTTCCATCACGGTCGATCGCTTCGGCAGCATCATCATGATGAACCGGCTGGCATCCGAATATCTGGGAGTCAGCCAGCTGACGGCGGTATCTTTCTCAATGGAGGACGTCTGCCCGCAGTTTACGCGCGTTAAAGATGTGATCGCGAACCATCGCTCCTATATGAACCAGATCACGAAGATCGATGAGAAGACTTTTCTGTACCATGCGGAACCAGTGGTGAACGGAGAGGAACTGCAGGGTGTTACAGTCACTTTCCAGGATGTAAACACCGTTTTGCGGGCGGAGGCAAGTATCCGCCGGAAGCTCACCGTTCCATCGAATCAGGCACAGTATAGTCTGGATCAGATCTTTGGACGTAGTGCTTCCATGACGCAGGTGCTGCGCCTGGCACTGAAGTATGCAAGTGTCGAGGAGACGGTGTTGATTTTGGGAGAGACCGGCGTAGGCAAAGAACTCTTCGCACAGGGGATTCACCAGGCCAGCGCCAGAAAGAAGGGGCCGTTCGTCGCCATCAATTGCGCGTCACTTCCGGAAAGCATCCTGGAAAGCGAGCTCTTCGGCTATGTAAAGGGAGCCTTCACCGGAGCGGATCGCGACGGCAAGCGCGGCCTGTTCGAGCAGGCGCACACAGGAACCATCTTCCTGGACGAGATCGGAGAGATTCCGATGGGGATTCAGGGAAAGCTGCTACGGGTTCTGCAGGAGCGGACGATCCGCCGTGTCGGTGGAGAGAAATCCACGCCGGTCGATATCCGCGTGATCGCGGCGACGAACCGGGATCTGGTATGCATGGTGAAAGAGGGAAACTTCCGCAGTGATCTTTATTTTCGAATTAATGTGCTGGGACTGAAGATTCCGCCGCTGCGAGAGCGCCGGGACGATATTGTGCCGCTGGCGGAGGAGTTTCTGGCGGAAGCCTCTGTGAGAAATCACAGGGTATATTATTTCTCTGAAGAAGCGGAGGATCTGCTGCGGGAATATTCTTGGCCGGGCAATATCCGTGAACTTCAGAACATGGTGCGCCGCCTGACGGTAATCAGTGACGAGGAAGAGATCGGCGGAGGGCTGATCCGGGATTACATCGCTGAAAACCGGCGGCTGACCGAACCGGAAGAGGACAGCGGAGGCGCATGTCATCAAAACAGCAGGAAAGAAAAGTCCTGTCCAGCAGACATTTTGGATTCCAGAACGTCATATACCCTGGAGGAAGCACTTGCGGCAGCTGGCAACAACCGGAAGAAGGCAGCAGAGCTGATGGGAGTCAGCCGCGCAACCTTCTACCGGATGCTGGAACGGGAAGCCGCAGCAGGAAAAAATATTGGCGTAACAGAGCCTTGAGACGTTAAATTCTTACGAAAAGACAGGAAAGAAAGGAAATTAGGAAAATGACGAATACCATATTATTCTTCAGTGGTATACTGGCGGCTCTGATCCTGGGAAGCCGGCTGAAAATCAATATCGGACTGGTGGCGTTGGCTTTTGCCTTTGTTCTTGGAACGACGGCCGGAGGCCTGAGCGCGAACGGAGTGGTTGCTCTCTTCCCGGTCACGCTGTTCTTCAATTTCTTTCTTGCAACCTTCCTCTTTGGTTTTGCAGGAAAGAACGGAACGCTGAAGCTTCTGGCGGCTCATCTGCTGTATGCCTGCCGCAGTGTCGGCTGGATGATGGGACTCCTGTTCTTCGCAGTTACGGTAATCGTGGCAGCGATGGGAGCCGGAGGATCGGCTCCGTTCTTTCTCTCGCCGATCTGTTTCGGTCTGGCCATGCAGGCGGGAATCGCTTCAATTCTCGTACCGCTGGCCGTATGGACCGGTTCTATGGTCGGTGGAAGTGTACCGTGGACGGCAGGATACGCAACGAATATCGGGCAGCTGGAAATCTATTTTGACGCGGCGGCATCCAAAAGCTATGTGATGAATTTCTTCACATTCCGCGCAGTTTTCTATACGATCCTCTATGTAGTTCTCTTCCTTGTCTTTCGCGGATGGAAGGCGAAGAAGCTGGAGACTGTCAGCCTGGAGAAGCCGGAGAGTTTCAATGCGAAGCAGAAGAAAACGCTGGCGATCATTCTGTTTACGATCGTGATGGTAATCGTGGGATCTCTCTTACAGACTATGATCAAAGTTTCCTGGGCGGCACAGATCGGCAGGATCTGCAGCTTTCAGTTCCTGGCGGCGCTGGGAATCGTGATGAATATCTATTGGAAGACGGCGGAGTATGACCGTGTCCTGAAGGAAGCCGTTCCGTGGGATACGCTGTTGATGCTGTCGCTGACCGGCATGTATATGGCGCTGGCGAACGCGCTGGGAGTTGTAACTTATATGTCTGATGTCCTTCAGAATCAGATCTCACCGGCACTGATCCTTCCGGGAATTGTGCTGGCGATGAGCGTGCTGAGTTTCTTCGTATCCGGCGGCGTCATCATCCCGATGATGCTTCCGCTGCTGCAGGTATTTGCTTCCGCTTCCGGAACATCGGTATCCATGATCTACTGCGCAGCCCAGATGGGACTGACAGCCAGCAGCATCAGTCCGTTCTCACAGGGCGGAGCCGCCGCCCTGACCGGGTGTACGGATGAGAGTATTCGCCGGAAATTGATCCAGCAGCAGACGATCCTGTCCGGCGTCTTCGCACTGGTGCTGTTCCTGCTGGCGATTCTCGGCGTCTTTGCGCTGGTAGAATGAGAAACAAGAAACAAATAGTGATAGGAGAAATATTTATAGGAGAAATATCATTGCAATACGTACCATATCAAAACGGCGTATTCCGGAAGGCTTTGCCGGATACGCAGGGCGTTCCCTCCGGAGCGATTCTTCACTTTCTGAGGACGATGGAGACGCACCAGGTGGATATACAGAGTCTCTATATCTTCTGCAATGGATATGAGCTTGTCGGTGCGAACCGGAAGCCCTATACGGCGGATACACCGCGGCGGATTTATTCCGCAGCGAAAGCTCTGACCGGACTGGCCGTGCTCTTCGCCGTGCAGGAGGGACTGCTTTCCCTGGATACCCGCATCGCGGAGCTCTTCCCTGAGCAGGTACCAGAAGTGGATTCGGAGGTACAGAAGCGCAGGATTGAAATGCTTACCATCCGCCATCTGATGACGATGACGACCGGGCATGACCGGGATACTTTCCGGCCGATCTTGAACGGAACCCGCAGTGTGGAAGCATTCCTGAAGGAACCACTGGACTTTGAGCCGGGCACACATTTTCTCTATAACAACGGTGTGCCTCACATCCTTGGAATGGCAGTAGAGCGTACCGCTGGTATGAACTACATCGAATATTTGCGGCCGCGCCTGCTGGAACCGTTGAAAATCTTCTGCACGGTTGAGAAAACAGAAAAAGGCGAGCTGGAGGGCTCCAGAACCGTTTGCACGGCGGAAGGATTCGCAAAGCTCACACTGTTCTACCTGCAGGAGGGCATGTGGAACGGGCAGAAGCTGCTGGATCCTGCACTGGTTCGGGCAGCCGGATCGTATCAGGTACCTTCCGGTCGATGCAGCTCCATTTCCTTCATGCACGAAGACCAGTTCGCCGGGTATGGATACCAGGTGTGGCGGAATACGAGAGAAGGCTATCGCCTCGACGGCGGCCGGAGCCAGTTTGGTTTCATCTTCCCGGAGAAGAGTCTGGCTATCGTGTGCAACGCCATCGAGGAGGACAGCGGCCTGATTCCGCGCATCCTGTGGGAGACGATGTATCCGGCGATTGCAGAGGCGGATGCGGAGGCGGCTTCCTGCGAAGGTTATCAAGCGCTGAATGAGTATCTGCAGGCGTGGTCCTGCTCTCCACATTTGGCTGGCCACCCGTATCAGCGGGATGACTACTACGACTGTCAGTACACACTGGAGGAAAATCCTTATGGGATCAAAGCTCTTTCCCTTCACTGGGAGAATGAAAAAAATGAAATGCAGAAAACGAATGAAGCAAATGAAAATCTTCCGGAGATTACACTGATCGCAGAAAACGGCACAGCCTGTACAGTTCGCTGCGGACTGCGCGGCGAATGGGAGGAGAACGAAGCCTTCCCGCCGATGCCGAGAGAGAACGACCGACTGAACCAGATCTTTGGAATCACAAAGCCTGTCTACCGGGTCAGCGGCGGCTGGGCGTCGGATTTCTGTTTCGTTTTCCAGGTGCGCGCGTCCGACTGGATGGATTACCACACCTTCTATTGCCGCTTCAACGGCGACCGGCTCAGCCTATCGATCGAATCCAACATGGAGAAGCTCAGTCATATCCGAAAGCGGATTCCGATGAAGCCGCGCGAATACACCGACCGGCCGATCGAGGGAATCAGAAACCTGCAAAATGTGTAATACAGCAGGAGTCATCTATAACCGGAAATTTTGTTGAACATTTACCATTAATATTTAACAGGAGAAAGACCATATGCCGATTTTAAAAGTAAAAGAAATAGAGTTATACTATGAAGAATACGGGGAAGGAGAGCGCTATGTGATCCAGGCTCAACAGTTCATCAACAGCCACTTAAACTACGTGAAGGATCTGGCGGAGAAGGAGGGCTTCCACGGTTACATCATCCGCATCCGCGGCTACGCGCCGTCTACACTGATCACAGAAGATCTGGGCGAGAGCTGGTACGATGTATGGGCGCAGGATGTGTGCGACTTCGCGGACGCCATGGGAATCGATAAGTTCTTCTACACCGGACATTCGCACGGCGCCGGCATCGGCTGGCATCTGTGCGTGAACCATCCGGAGCGCCTGCGCGGCTTCTTTGCCAGCGCGGCAGGCCCGCATAAGAAGGACGGCCAGGCAACCGGCGGAGCCCGCATGGAGACCATCAACGCGGCGAAGAGCCGGGAGACCTGGGAGCCGTATGCGAAGAAGCAGGGCGCCTACTGCGCCAAGTATTTCGAGCGGGTGGAGAACGATCCTGTGATCGGCGAGGAGGCAAGAGCCGCCAGAAAGCAGATGATTCAGTTCTGGATTGATATGCCTGCCGTATCCGCTCTCTTAAATCCCCGCAAGCCCTTCCCGAAGTGCAAAACCGAGGAAGAGCTGATTGAAGTGTTAAAGAACATTCACGTTCCCACACTGATGCTCGGCGGTTCCGAGGACACCATCAGCGGCCCCGACCTTATGGTGCGTACCCTGCGGGCCGTGGAGGATTCCAAGCTCATCATCTACCACGGCGCCGACCATGTCGATCTCCCGAACCGGTTCCGTGAGGAATACGTGAAAGACATCGTGACCTTCTGTGAGGAGAGAGGGCTACTGGAATAGATCAGGAGAATATTGTTGTATTATATATGTACAGAAGGAGCAGTTCCAGAAGGGGCTGCTCTTTTTTGAGAATTAATAAAATATATGAAAAAACACTTGAAGAGTGAAGATGAATGTGCTAAAGTAAAAACAGCAATAACTGAAAAAAAGTAAGAAGGTGATGATTATGGAACTTACACTGGCACCGGCGGAAAGTCTCGTAATGCAATGCCTGTGGGAATCCGGAGCAGATTTAACCGTCTATGAGATCACGGAGCGGCTGCATGAAGTCTACGGAAAGGATTACGCGAATAATGCGGTAGCAACCTTTATGACAGTATTGATGAAGAAGGGATTTGTCAGCCGTTACAAGAAGCATCATTCTCACCAGTATCACCCGGAGGTTACGTTGGATGAATTCCGCAACGCGCAGGTGAACAAGATGAAAAACCAGTGGTATCATGGTTCTGCATCCGGAGTACTGGCTGCTCTGGTGGAGACAGATGATATATCACCGGAGGATCTGCAGAAGATGAAGGAACTGTTGGATGGATATAATTCTTGAATTTGAAATAGCTATGCTTCTGACCTTGTTCACAGGTACAGCTGCATGGCTGTTCTGGGCGACCTTAGTAAGGTTCGCTTCAGGGTATCGTCTGTGTTATTTCATGTATTCTCTTCAGAAAGCCGTATGGCTGTTCTATGCATTTCCTGTTCTTTTTCTTGTGATACGGAAACAGAATCAGGATCAGGGATATGATATTGGAAGTTTCGCAACTCCTACGCCGTTGATACAGAAAATTGCTATTCCTCTGGCGCTGGTCTGGCTTGTTGGATTTTGTATTACACTTGGTCGTTTTCTGTGCGCACAGTATCTTGCGTTTCGTCTGCAGCACACATATAAGGCAGTTACAGACAGCCGATGGGAAATTTATCAGGAAGTGTGTCGGGAGCAGCATATCCGGCGAAAAATAGGGCTTTATGAGGGAGATATGTCTCTGACTCCGTCTATGCAGGGGATACTGCGCCCGGGCATATATCTGGGAAGTATGGAGTATTCCGAGCAGGAGTTACGATTGATTTTTATGCATGAGCTGACGCATTTTCTGCACAGGGATTTGTGGATGCTGTATCTTTTGCAGCTCTTATCGTGCATTTACTGGTTTATTCCGTTTTTCCGAAAAGGAAAAGCAAGAGAACAGTACCGGATGTGGTCGGAGGATGCCTGCGACGTCAGTGTATGTCAGCAGGTGGATATGAAGGAATATCAAAAAGTACTTTTAAGTGTAGCCATAGCAGCAGCTAAATATAAGTACGCCATCAGTGTAAATATATGTGAGACACAGGCAGATGTATTAAGGAGGATTGACAAGATGAAGAAACATAAGATCGCGAAGGAAATGAAGTGAAGCGCGGCAACTGCGCTGGTGGTTGGTTTCCTTCTTGCAGGATCAACAGTGGCCTATGCGGCAGGCAACGGAGTTGCTGCTGCGTATGATGTGCTTTATAACGCAACGGTTGTAGAGTATGTGGAAGAGCCGCAGCCCTTAAAGGAGATGGAAGAGTACTATGAGGCTGATGGCTGGCAGGCCCATACAACAGTAATCGAAGTTCCGGAGTCGGCAATGAATGCGCGAGCGAAGTATACGACTTTTTCATGGAACATTGGTTCTAAGATATTGAAGAAAACGTCTTCTTTTTATGTGTCTGCCGGAGGAAGTATCTATGTAGCGGTATCGGTAGATCCGGATGATAAGAATGTGAACGTGGGGATTATTGATTCGGACGGATCCAAACGTTATATCATCGGAAGCGGCGATATCACGCATGAATTTGCGATTGATACGAGCGGTTACTACAGCGTTTTTGTAGAGAACAGAACCACTACTTCTATTGATGTGGGTGGACATTATAGAAAATAGTCGAAATGAAATAAAAAATGAGAGTATCCAGCGGGCAGAGAGTCAGAAATCTGTCCGCTGTTTTTATGCTGAAGATTGGAGATATGAATGTACCGGGCAATGAGAGCAAGGGTAAATTCTATGAAATCAAAAAAATACAGTTTTTACTAAAAAAATCATTGACTTTTTAAAATAAATGTACTAAAATTAAAACAGTTGGAACTGAAAAAAAATAAAACACAAGCTGAAGACTATAGAAGGCGCTTATCCTGCATCAATGGTACCGGATGCTTCGCCCGAGATAAGAACCTTTTCTGTAGAAAGATAGCAGAACTCAGGGCAGGGTTTTGTATATCACGAAACAAGAAGACAAAATTTACAAGGAAGGAGATGATGTTTAATGATCATTAGATCAATGAAGAAGGGACTTTGTGGTATTCTGGCCGCGGCAAGCGTTTTGACCATTGGCACTTCGGCGATGGCAGAGAGCAAATACTATTCGTTCTATTCTGGAAATACTGGACAGACATACAACAGTTTGGATGAAACGGCGAATCGTAAGGTGTATGATGCAGATACGTGGAGCCTGAAAGTAAAAACGATTAGCTTTTCAAGCAGCGATAAGGGATATGGCATCGCCTTTGTTCCTTTGAGAGGCAGCAGCGTAGCCGGTAGACGTCAGTGGAGGACTAGCACTGGTGTATCTTATGGTAATTTTGGAGATTATGGCCCTGCGCTCACTACATACAAATTAGGCGCACGTATTGATGATGATCTTCATGGTAGCGGATATTCGACGGGCTATTGGAATTCAGACTATGTAAGCAGCTGGCCTGGGTAAGCACCAAAGAAATTTAAATAGTGCTAAATGTCAAGCTGTGATTCTGCATTTCTTGTAAAATGTGGAATAGAAAATGCAGTTGACAAGATTTGGATATCCGGAAGATTGCTGAAACAAGGATCTTCCGGATATTTTGAATAATGTTTGAAATATATGGAGAAAGATGCGTATGAAAAATATTTTGAAATATGTGAATATATTGTTCTTGATAGCAGTGATGTTGAGTAGCTGTGCTGATGCTTCAGATTCATTAGCAGCACAGAAAGAAGCAATGACGGCAGCACAGACCCAGGCTGTAAAGGAATCCGGAAATGAGGCGACAACGGAAGCGGCTCCTCTTAGTCAGGCGGAGATTCTGGCGGCTGTTCCGACAACTGTGACCGAAGAATTTACATCAAGTGAAGGCACGCAGAAAATCGATGCAGAGGTTATCCTGCCGGAAGGAACATTTATGACAGGAATACTAGAACCGAGAGATTTCTCTGAGAAAGAGATCAAAGAGCTTTTGAAGGATAGCAAATTTGTAGATGATGTTGAACAGTTGAATTTTATCATGGAGTCGGATTTGATTACCATTTATAACGCTGGTTATGAAAAAAATCAGGAATCAGAATCCGAAGAAGAACTGCAGAATGCGGTAGAATATCAACAGTTGGCAAATGAGCTGATGCAGCAGCTTGGCAGCGAACAAGTTGTAAAAGAAGAAAATTCTTATCATGGAAAAAATGGAGATGTTTATGAATTTTGGACGACAGCAATGATTCATGGCACACTTTTGGAGAAACAATCGTATTCCTATGCGTATTCTTCTAGTGGAACATTGATCGATGGAAAACTTGGAAGTGTATCCATCAATGCCGATTATATGATAAAAGAAGAGAATGAAGTTTCTCTGCTTGGGTTTTCTGATATTCTGAAGTCTTTTGAAACCTTGATGGACAGCGGAATGATTGCACCGGCTCCGAGCGGTCAGACCGTAAATAAAATTCGCCTTTGCTATATGGCGGAATCCAAAGGAAAAAATTATACGTTTTATCCGGTATGGAATTTTGAGATGCCGTATGTCGCCGATTGGTTAAAAGATGGCGGAGATGATCCGCATGTAACGCGTTACGTGGTTTTAAATGCCTGCACGGGCGAACTGGTAGAACATCACATAGGAGGAGTTGAATGACAGAGATCAGGAATGCGGTATGCAGCTGGCGCATGGCGCTGGCTGTTTTTTTAGTGGTAGCAATATTGATGAATCCGTTCTATCTGGATGTTGTATTTCTAAAGAATATGTGGAGATATATGTCTCACTATGATGTTCTGGACCTTATTATAGATCCAATGGCCGCTTCTGGATTTACTCCGTTTGCCTGTATCTTTCCGATGATTCCCTGTGGGATTCGTTTTGCGGAAGAATACAATTCAAATTACATTCGTTTTACGCTTCCACGGTCGGGGAGAATTTCCTATATTACCCGGAAAATCCTGGCGAATCTGATTGCGGGCGGCTGTGTGACGGCGTTTGCTTTTGCGATTGTGTTCACTTTCCTTGCTATCGGGGGAAAAGCGGTAACACCGGATACCGAGATTTCCGAATTCTATGTGAATACCATCTGGATGCCATATGTATTGATATGGGGAGGCAAATTTGTGCTGTTTCTCAAGGTTCTGCTCGCTTTTCTTCACGGCGCAATCTGGTCGCTGATGGCGCTTCTGGTATCGGCTATTTATACAAATCGTTATGCGGCGATCGTATTTCCATTTGTCATTTATCAGGTTCTATGGAATGTATGGCAGGGAAAGGCCATCAATCCGGTCTATCTGCTTCGTGGTGACTGGGCCGGGTATTCCGCGCTCTATGTTCCTTATGCGATTCAGGGGCTTGTGATTTTGCTGCTTGTAATTCTGAATGGCATTTTTCTGTGGAGGAAGTGCAATGGAAAATAGAAAAATAAATAGAAGGATAAAAGCGGTATTTCGAACCTGCCTGGAACAATGGAAAGGGGAATTGCTGACCCCAAGAACATATATGGGCTATCTGGTGGGGATTTCCATGGTATTAATCATAGCGGGCAATTACATGGGATATGCCAATGGGAGAAATGTACAGATTTTTGAGCCGGTTATCATTGCCTTGTCTGATCCCAGTTACAGCATTTTTATTATGCTGGGGTTGCTGCTGACCCTGCTGGATGCTCCATTCATCAATGCAAGAACGCCTTATCTTGTTACAAGAGGCAGCCGGAAGAGCTGGTACAGCGGTACATTGTTCTATATGTATACGCAAATTATAGTTTATTATGCTCTTATATTTGCGGCTACAGTGGCCACCGGATTCTCGCGAATGTATCTGCGCAACAGCTGGAGCGTGATGGCATACCGGCTGGCGACACAGCGTCCGATGGATGCGCTGGAAATATGGGGCCTTGATTTTGATGCAAGTGCCTTAATCAGTGTGTTATCGCCTGCACGGGTCTTTCTGATTCTGATGTGCCTGCAGATTCTGTACAGTGCAGTCCTGCTGACGACTGCCTATGCTATCAATATGAACCACAGAAACAGCGCGGGGAATTTTGCAGCGCTTTTACTGCATCTTGCAGGGGTTGTGATATATAAAAGCTGGGGAGGAGATTTTTTGAAAAAGCTTTCTCTTTATGAGAGAAGCCAGATTACAACATATACTGTAACAGAATCCGGCATTGTCGGTTTTGTGGATAATGTTCTGATCTATCTGATCGTGACGGCAGTGATTCTTGCGGCAGGCCGGATCATATTGAAGCACATGGACTACAACACAGGAAGAGCGGGTCGGGAATTATGACAGAACGAAAAGGAATATGTACCACAGCGCTGATCTGGGGGCTGGGAATTGTGCTGATTCTCTTGATTTACCGGGAGAATGCCCTGCCGGTAACACTGTCCGGTATTCGAATCAATGGCGGCAGCGAGGGCATAGGGCTTCTTACTTTCAGTCGCTGGCTGTGTCTGCTGCTTCCGCTGTATGTCAGCATTGGTTTTGATCTGTACCGGCATAAGCAGAGTCGGTCTTATCTTCTGGTTCGCTGTCAGTCCTATGCCCGGTGGTGGCGGCGCTGGTGCCGGATGATTCTTGTCCAAGCGGCATTATATTTTATCTGTCTGGGTGCGGCCTGGCAACTGTGGCTCTCCCCGGAGAAAAGCATGGTGACAATCATTCTGGTACATATCGTAAGCTCCAGTATGTTCCTGTTACTATTTCTTTTCCTGTGGGAGATATTTCTGTTCGACGGAGGCGTTCCGCTTCTCTGCTTTGCACAGTTTGTGCTGATCTATGGAGCTTCTTTTCTTTCAGAGAGTGCTCGCCACTTGATTTTACCGTATCTTGGAATGTCTTACCGCCTGAACGGACAGAAGGAACTGATGGTATTCGTCGGAAGTGAGATCATACTGATCGTGGCGCTGATTCTGGCTGTGCCCAAATGGATTGCAGGAAAAGTAAAGCGATAAGAAAACGCAGGAAAGTAAAAGAAACGCTAAGGATACAACGGACAGTTCGTAAATGAAAAAAACGTGGTTATACGAGGAGGACTACCATATGGAATATAGCATTATTGTGAATGATGTAAGCAAGTCGTTTCGCGGAGAGATGGTATTAAAGAATGTATCCGTAAAGTGTCGTCCGGGGCATATCTATGGATTTGTAGGCAAGAATGGTTCCGGCAAGACCGTTCTGTTCAAGATTATCTGTGGTCTTGTCAATCCGGATTCCGGTACGGTGGAAGTCGAGGGCAAGAAGTTGGGAGAAGAGATTGACTTCCCGGAGAGCATGGGCTTAATTATCGAGCAGCCGGGCTTTCTGTATACCTGCTCCGGCTTCGAGAACCTGCGTTATCTGGCGAGCATTAAGCATAAGATTGACAAGGAGAAAATCCGGGAAACCATGGCGATGGTCGGTCTGGACTGGCGTATGAAAAAGTGGGTCGGTCACTACTCACTGGGAATGCGGCAGCGTTTGGGAATCGCGCAGGCGATCATGGAAGACCCGAATATCATTATCCTGGACGAGCCGATGAACGGCCTGGACAAGGCTGGCGTGGAGAGTATGCGGGAGCTGTTCCTGAAACTGCGGGATCAGGGGAAGACCATCCTCCTCGCCAGCCACAACGAAGACGATATCCATATCCTGTGCGATGAAATCCACCGATTGGATGGCGGAAGTATTATGGAATAAGGTCTCAGGGGATATACGCAGCAGCAGAGCAGTCCAGTCAGGATTGTTCCGCTTTTAATACGAGTGATGGAAGCCGAGAAAAAAATTCTTGCTGTCTGCGGATAATCCGATATAATGAGAGTAAGGACAAGAATTATGCAGTGCAGAAAGGGGAGAAGGTATGGGACGTTTTGTAAATCCTGGCAATAGTCTGTTTCAGGAGGCTCTGAATTCCAGAATTTATGTGGATAAGACAGGGCTTCTGGAGTACACAAACCGCGTGATGGATACGACTGGAAAGTTTATCTGCAGCAGCCGCCCGCGCCGTTTTGGCAAGACCATGACAGCGGATATGCTTACCGCCTATTACAGTAAAAATTGTGATTCCGACTCTCTTTTTGCAGATCTGGAGATCGGAAACAGCGAAAGCTTTCGAACACATCTGAATCAGTACGATGTGATCCATTTTGATGTGCAGTGGTGCATGATGGATGCCGGTTTACCGGAGCAGACGGTTTCCTATATCAACAGAAATCTGATCGCAGAACTGAAAGAAATGTATCCGGAAGTTCCTCTGGACAATGAGAAGAATGCCTATGGAGCTATGTCTTGCATCCACGAAGCAGTTGGCGCGAAGTTCATTGTTATTATTGATGAGTGGGATGTTCTGATCCGTGAGCAGGCAAAGAATCAGAAGGTGCAGGATGAATATATTAATTTTCTGAGGGGTATGTTCAAGGGAAGCGAGCCGTCCAAATTCCTTCACCTTGCATATCTTACCGGAATTCTTCCAATCAAGAAGATACAGACACAGTCGGCATTGAATAATTTCGATGAGTTTACCATGTTGAATTCAAGAGTGTTCGCAAAGTATGTTGGATTTGTGGAAGGGGAAGTTAAGCAGCTTTGTGCCAAATACGGAAGAAATTTCGAAGAGGTAAAGCGCTGGTATGACGGATATCTGCTGGAAGAATATCAGGTGTATAATCCGAAAGCAGTGGTGGAAGTTCTGCTCTGGAATCGTTTTCAGAGCTATTGGTCGGAGACTGGAACTTATGAGACGATTGTGCCGCTAATTAATATGGATTTTGATGGCCTGAAGAATGTAATTATCGAAATGCTGGCAGGCGGCACAACAGAGGTTGACGTATCCTCCTTCCAGAATGATATGGTGAGCTTTGCCGGTCGGGATGATGTTTTAACATATCTGATTCATCTGGGGTACCTGGGTTATGACCAGGATCGTGGGAGAGCGTTCATTCCGAATGAAGAAATTCGGCAGGAGCTTATGAATGCAACGAAGCGAAGAAAATGGAATGAGTTCGCTGAATTTCAGCGGGAGTCCGAAGAATTGCTGGATGCGACACTGAATCTGGAAGAAGAAATTGTTGCACAGAAAATAGAAAAAATTCACGATCAGTATGCGTCAGCGGTTCAGTATAACAATGAAAATTCTCTAAGCAGCGTTCTTGCGATTGCTTATTTGAGTTCAATGCAGTATTACTTTAAACCAATTCGGGAGCTGCCGACAGGTCGTGGTTTTGCAGATTTTGTTTTTATTCCGAAGAAGGAATATGCAGGCGAATATCCGGCGCTTATCATAGAACTTAAATGGAATAAAAGTGCCAGAACAGCGATTCAGCAGATCAAAGAGAAAAAGTATCCGGAGTCTGTAGCATCTTATTTTGGCGAACTGCTATTGGTAGGAATTAGCTATGATAAAAGAAGCAAGACTCATCAGTGCGTGATTGAGACGTATAATGAGAAAATCACAAACTGATAGTTGTCGAGCTCTACACTTTCC
>JABLTL010103321.1_pt1 | contig 19723 bp, 21 predicted proteins | sample 7160151 | NCBI WGS metagenome assembly JABLTL01 (sample SAMN14651223, study PRJNA627086) | human gut metagenome | isolation source: feces | host: Homo sapiens
TAATTTAGATAACGGCCTTTAAAACCGAAAATTATTAATTTCACTCAGAAGTAGTAACTTATTAACTAACTAATTAGCCTTCCACCAATGGCTAAATCTCTTTATAGTAATCATTAATAAATCATGTCTTCGTCACAGATTTACAAATAAATAATATCACATTTTATAAAACATGTAAATATAATTAATGATTTTTATTTAATGAATCAACCATTTTTTTAACATATGTTGTAATTTCTTCCATTGTTTCTTCTTTTAGAATATTAAATATATATTGATGAAGTAATAACTGACACATTAATGATGATTTATCATATATTGGAGATGTTGCCTTTGAATAAGATTTATAATTTTCAAAACCAGAATTATAATTATCCGCAAATGTTGAATAATGGTTTTTTCTACCATCACCACATAAAAATATACCTGGTATATTACATTTTATAAAACATTCACTAACAATACATCCATATAAAATCATATATTTTTTTACTAAAGAATGTCCAATATTTTGTATTGATGGATAGGGAGTAAAATTATTATTATCTACTATTGTGTGAAGTTCTGCAAGTTCTATTACAGTTTCTTTTAATTCTTTACAAACATTATCTTCTGAAATTATTTTAGAAATATCACCATATACCAAATTTTTACTTGCTTTAATTTTTGTTTTAAGTATTTTATAATCTCTAATTATTCCATTTCTATCTATTTCAACAAATAAACTAATTGCATTTTTCATTTTATTAGCACTTAATGATGCTTTTTGTTTATTAAAATTAACTCCTGTTTTAAAAAATTCAGTAGCATCTTTAAAATTACCTAATGAATATACATCCGCAATATGAATACCTAAAATAAAGGTCCCATCATTTGTTTTTTCAACTGATAAACCATCATCTATCTTACTTGTTGCATTACTTTTTATATTATTATTTCCATCAAGCATAATCTCATTGTCAACAGTTATTATGTATTCATTATCAAGTAATACTCTATTATCATATTTATCTATTGTAAGTGATTCAATTTTTCTTTTTAATACGCCTTTATCAAAGGATATATCATTTATTCCAAGTAAATTATAGAATTCATTTTTATTTAAATTTAAACATTTAATATTTATTATATAATTTAATAAGTTTTTATAATATAAAAATCTATTAGCTTTCTTATTTTTAGCATTATATACAGAATTATAAAGAAGTGTATTAAAATCTCTACCTTTAAAGTCAATGCATTCACTAAGTAATTCTAAATTAGAAAACATCAATTTTAATGATTCATTAATATTATCCGATTTCAAAATTTTTTCAGTAACATTTTCAAAATTGATTATTTTTTCAAGTTCAATAATATCAAGATCAATCCTATCTGCAATAGTATCTTTAAGCATATTAATATGTAATAATATATGCTTTATAGAGTTAAATAATTCAATATCTTTTTCATTCAAATCAAGAATTTTAATTTTTAAAGAATCTCTTAAATCATTTAATATATTTATTGCCTTTTTTACATCAGAAAACTTATTATACTTTAAATTATTTAAGTATTTAAAAACATTATGAACTTCTTTTTTAGCTAAATAATCTTCATTATTCATAGATAAAATATATTTTTTAATTTCAATTATATCACAAAATTGTTTCTTAAACTTTTTATAAGTAATGCCATCAGAAGAATATTTACTATATAATTGTTTTGAGCTTGGAACACCACTTCTAAATGAATCAATAATACCTACCATATACTTCCTCCATACATCTAATTTCTTTTATTTTCACTTATTAAAGTTAAATCATCAGTTATAAATTTAATTCGTTCTATTATACGTTTTGCTTTAATTTTGTCAATTTTATCTTTGCTTTCACTTAAATGTACTTCAAGTTCTTCAATCGATAAATTAGATGTAAAAAATGTTGGAAGTTTTTCATCCATTCTATACTGAATAATTGGTCCTAATATTTCATCTCTTGACCATGATGATATATTTTCTGCTCCTATATCATCTAAGAGTAGTAAATCTGCTTTTTTTGCAAATTCAAATTTTTCTTCAAAATCTTTTCCAAAAGATGATTTTAAATTTCTTAAAAACTCTGGATAATAAATAAGTGCACCTTTATATCCATCTTTAATAAGTTCATTAATCATTGCTGAGACAATATACGATTTGCCAGAGCCAAAATTACCACTTAAGTATAAACCTTTACAAGATTTACCTTCTTTATAATCCTTTATAAAATTTATAACCCATTTTATTAGTTCTTTTCTTTTTTTATCATCGGTATAAATATCTTTCATTTTAGCATTTCTAACTTCTTTAGAAACTTCAAAGAAATAACCATCTTTTATATATTCTATATCATGTAAAATTTTATTTTTGTATTTACAAGTTTTATGTGAAAAATTAAGATTGCCATCTATAATAATTGGTTCATAAAAACACCCTATAACTTCATTTTTACAATTTTCAATACCTTTACAATTTTTGCAATTTTCTTTTTCATCAAAACACTGTTTTAAACTAGATGTATATTTCATTAAAATCTTATCATTTAAATTAATAGACTGAGTAAATTTTTTAAATTCTGGATTTTTATTTTCTTTAAAATATTCTACTTCTAAATCAGTTAAATTTTTATTTTTCTTTTCGTTAATTATTTCTTCTGCTTTAATCATATTATCACCTTTTTACTACATAAAATCTTTAAGTAAATCTTTTACTTCTTCCTCTTCTTTTTCACTCATCTTTTCTTTTTCTATTTTTTTATTAAACCACTCAGGAACAATTGTTTCATCTTTTTTATATGTTTTAACACTTTTTTGAACCATACTTTTTCTTTTCTTAAATTCTTTTTCTGCTTGATTCATCGCATCTTCTGCAGTTTCAATATTAAGTCTTTTCCATTGACCCGCAATAGTTTCAACAAAATTCTTTGTTAGTTTTTTATTATTTATTTTCATAACATAATCTAATAATACATTAACAACTGCTGGTTTTAAATTTAAATCAACCATTAAGCTTTCAATCAAATTTAAATCTCTAGTTGTTGGTTTTGCCCCGTTATATTTTCCTTTTAAGAAATTATATGGAGATACTGTTTCAAATATATAAATCATCTTTGCTCTTTTACTATCATTACCTATCGGATTTCTTAAATATTCTGGTTGTTTTTGATATATAAGTGATGGAAGTTTTCCATTATTTTCAAATTGATAATAATTTCTAGCATTTTTTCTAAATAAATTTTTATCAACATTGTGTTTTTCATTTATAGAATTAATTATTATTCCTTTTATTTCATCAATGTCCAAATTATAAATATATGATATATTTTGAATCAAAACTTTTTCATCTTTTGTAAAATCAGTTTTTGCAAGTAACCCTTTTGGAAGTACAGATAAAAGCATATCAAAATCTACCTTACTTTCAATTTCTAAATCAAGTTTATGAATACTTTTTATATCACTTGCTGAATTTAAGAACGTATTACCTGATACACTATCAAATACTTCTGAAAAAGATTTTGTTATATCATTATAACTACTATAATTAATTCTTGGGACTTTAAACCTATTAACTAATCTCTCATATTCTTTTTTACCAACATTATTATAAAGTACAATGTTAAGTATTGGATGAGAAAATATTTCATGAGCCGATAATGGCGAAAATATTTCATATATATATGAATTAACATCTTCACCTTCCTTGAAATACGATTTAATAAGCCCAATTGCCTCAAGTTTTTCTCTTGAAATAACTATATCACTTAATTTCATTCTCATACTTGTCATTAAATGATGATGTGAATTTTCTTCACTCATAAATTCATTTTTATCTAAATCAAGACATAATGTAAGATAAAGATTTATTGCACTATTTCCTATAATTGGTTGATAAAGCATAGTTAATATTTTACTATCATTTTCTTGTAAAATAGTTTTATTAACTACAATATATGTATCTGCGGGTAAAATATTAACCATAAACTCCTCCTAAAACTTATAATTATTATAAAATAAATTTAAACTATTTACAATAAAATTCATAACTTTATAGTTATGAATTTAATAATTTAAAGATTATCATATGTTTTAATTAATTTGTAGTTATCATCTTTTTTTTCAAGTTCAAAATATGATGAATTACTTATATAACTACTTTCACATGTTCCATTTGATATAGCATATGGGAAAAACATTTTATCTCTTTCTAATGTATCACACACTGATTTTATATAATTATCAAAATAAATATTATAATTTATATTGCAAATAAATTTATTATCCCTATAAAAACATCCTAAAACATCAACTTTTACATTTTTAGGATATGCTAAATTAGCATCTGATTTTTTAATATCATCAACATAATTACTAATAACATTTTTAAACTTAATTAATTTTTCAGTATATGTGCTTGAATCAAAATATACTAATTTTTTATTATCATTTTGTATAAGTTCATCAGATAAAATCTTAAAACTAATATTATTATCAAGAGTTACAATGTTATCAGTTAATGCATAAGTACCATTAACAACATTGTAATAACTTTCTTCTTCATTTTTATATCTATATTCATACTTATCATTGTTAAATTTAACATAAGAACTACCTTCAATATTAAGTATATATTTTTTATTTGATAAAACATTATTACTAATTACGGTATCCTTTTTATCATTAAAAAATAATTTACCTATAAAAATGCCAAGAATTAAAGTAAATAAAATACTAGTTATATAAATTACTATTTTTTTCATATTTCACCTTTTCTTATATTAATTGTAACAAAAAAAATACTCTTTGAAAAGAGTATTTTAAATATCAAAATAATATTTTGTATTATCTTTTTTTAAATTTAATACTGGTGCATTTTCTTCTTTTTCTTCACCATCTTCTAATTTTTTTAAATAATTAAATGCTTCTGTATCCGAAAGTGAATTTAATTTTTCTACTTCATCTGGACTAGCATTTAAAATTGTTTTAACATACTTCTTATATTTGTTTATTAATATATTTATTTTTTCCTTATTTGTAACCATTTAGGCATCTCCTCCTATGCGATTATATATTATAAAGTAAGTAAGGCAAAAAGTCAAACATCTAGCATTTATTTATAAATTCTTCTATTAATAATCTACTATTAATATCATTTTTCATTGATTCTGGATGCCACTGAACACCAACATAAAATTTTTTATTTTTATCTTCTACTCCTTCAATTACAAAATCATCACTATATGAACTAATATCCAAATTAGTATTAACAACACAATATTTATGTCTACTATTTACATACATACTATTACAATTTAATATTTTATAAATAAAAGAATTATCTTTTATTGTAACTCTATGCACATATTCATTTTTACTATAATGGTTATCTGTATCTAATAATTCAACATTACCATTAAATGCTTCTGCCATACACTGCATACCTAAGCATATTCCAAAAGTTGGTATATCTTTTTCATTTAAGTACCTGCAAAGTTTTAAATCAATATCACTGTAATTATCCCCTCCTGGTAAAATTACTCCATCACATATATTAATTATTTCAATTACTTTATTAAAGTCCATATCATCTGTTAAAACAATTCCAATTATAATAATATCAAAAGGATTTAAATAATTAATAATTTCATTACTAATTACCTTATACTTTTCTTCATTTCTAAGAACAATTCCAATTTTTTTCATATACACCTCATATCTATCATTAAATATAATATGAAAAGATATAGAAATTTATTATTAGTAACAATATTTATATTTTTAGAATTATTTTTTTTGTATAATCCTAAATTTATAATAAATAACTTTAATAAAACATTAAATATATGTTTATATAGCTTACTACCCAGTATGTTTATTTCAATTTTAATAAGCCAAATATTAATAAATTTAAACTTTGAAAGATATATTCCAAAAAAAATACAAAACGCTATAACAAAATTATTTAATATTTCACCAAATGAATTTTCTTGTTTTTTATTATCTATTTTAAGTGGATATCCTAACAACGCAAAACTATTAAATGATAGTAAAAATTTAAATAATATAATTCATTATACAAATTTTGTTAATCCAATTTTTTTAATTACTACTGTTGGATGTTTATATTTAAAAGACATAAAATTAGCAATTATTATATTGTTAACACAATATATTTCTAATTTTATACTAGGTATATATTTCAGAAATAAAAATGAACCCTATAGCATTATAAAAACAAAGGAAAATATAAATTTTTTATCTATATATTCAAATTCACTTAAAAATACAGTAATATCATTATCTATTATTTTCGCAAACATATTATTTTTTTCTGTAATAATTAGTATTGCTAAAACATTAATAGATATAAATCCTATAGTTAATAGTTTAATATTTGGATTAATAGAATTTTCTAATGGTATATATCTTATTTCAATATCTACTTCAAATAAGTTTTTACAAGGTCTTATAATAACAATTATTATTACATTTGGTAGCTTTAGTATGCATATGCAAGAGCTTTCATTAAATAAAAAAATAAGATATTTGAAATATATTAAATATAGAATAGTTAATATATTACTTTCTCTTATTATTTATTTTATATTATTTAGTTTTGTATAATTATTTTCATAGTTTTATCTTTATCATTTACTTTAAGATTAATTTTAATTATATAATAACTTTTGTCTTCATCGCTTACTATAGAATATCTAGTACTCTTAAATTCACAGTTATCAGGTAATTCATATATAGTATTATCATATGTAATTGAATTATTATCAAATGATATAGTTTTATTATTTGGAACCCATTCTTTACTTGTAATAGTAATTGTATTTCCATTTGATGATACTGTCATATCTGCAGCAACACTAATATCACTATAAATTTTTTCAAGTAAAGTAGACTGATATACAGAATATTGTTGTTCTATTACAAGGTCTGTTTCTTCACTACTTACAACTACAACAGTTTTAATTAAATAAACCATTACAACCATAATTAATGAAAAACTTACAACAACTTCTACTAATGTAAATCCTTTATTATTTTTCATACTTCCTCCTAATTACTATTACAAGATGATTGATCATATCCACAATATGATATTTTAGCGTATCCATTACCAGAATTACCTGTCATTGTTCCTGTTCCATCATGATTAGACATTTTATCATTACCTGCAACCATTTTTGCATTTTGAAATTTTTTACCAGAATAATGATATGAACATTCTATATTAGTTGTACCATCTGTACATCCAGATTTAGGTGTAAGTGAAGATGCTGATGCAATTGCAACACATCCGGCATATCCAGACACATATGATGAACCTCCTCCGGCAGATGCTATATGTCCTGAACTTGAACCACCATAGTAGCCGCCACCACCACCGGTTGCATTATTACCATCAGTTCCATGTGCACCACCATAACCAAATCCACCAAATGATTTTCCTGGATCTGTATATCCAGCATTATTTGTAGCATCACAATATTTACCAGTCGTTGATATAATTCCTGCAGTTGTTTGTGTTGCACCTAATCCTACACAAAAATCTGCAAAATCACCTGAACCAGGTAATCCATTTAATGCACCACCTGCTCCACCAGTACCAGTTGAAGATCCTTGAGTAAATCTTCCACCTCCACCTGCGGCAACCATTACTCTTGATTTTAAACTAACATCATCATTCCATACACCGCTAGAAAGTCTTATATCAGTAGCTCCGCCACCAGTTCCAAATGTTCGAGGAGCACCTGAGCAACAAGCTTGCCCCTGAGTTGAGCCACCACCATTATATCCTCCTGCGGCAGCTTGAAATACACCAGCAGGATTATTACTACCCTGTCCACCTACTTGTATGTATAAATTAGTTCCCTTTTCTAAATATATTTCACCATAAGTATATGCACCTTTACCACCTGAATTACCTCCTTGAGCTCCCCAGGCTTCTATCTTATAATATCCATTCATTGGAACAGTGTAAGTTTGTTCTGAACCTGTATAATTAAATTTAGTAATTGTTTGAATTTCTTCCTCTTCTTCACCACAACTAACGCCTACTAATGAATAACTATAATCATTATATATAACAATATATCTATATGTACATTTACTATCATTTTCAATATTACTTAATTCTTTTTGTATATTTTTTTTAAGTACTCCACTGCTTATTAATTTAGTCATATCATATGTAGAAAAATATAATTGTTTTACATTTAATTCTTTAAAAAAAGTTACATTGTTTACTTTTATACTTTGTCCATTTAAATAATTATTAACATCTATATATCCATTTGTATTAGCATTAACTTTAAAATCATTTACATATTTATATAAATACTTTTTAACAGCATTCGCACTATATAATCCATCTACAGTATTATATTTTGTTAATTCATTTTTTTCTTTCACATAAGACTCCATAGAATTAACATATAAAGTAGTTATCGCAAGTGCTACAACTGTTAATACTATGATAGTTTCAGCTAAAAAATATCCTTTATTATTATTTTTTAACATTTTTATCACCCTATTCTTGATATTCTTATAGAAATATTATATAATATTTTTAGGATAAATACTAGGGGTAAAAATGTATTTATAAGAATAAAAAAGATAAAAAGAGGGTAAATTTATGTTAAAGACGTTTAATTTTGAAAAACTACCAATAGTTGAAATAGTTAATGAAATAATTATAGATGCTACTAAAAACAGGGCCAGTGATATTCATTTTGACCCATTTAATGATGTATTAAAAATTAGAATAAGAATTGATGGAACACTAATAGATTATGCAACTGTTCCAAATGATTATAAGAAAAATTTAGTAACAAGAATAAAAATAATTGCAGGAATGAATATTACAGAAAATAGATTACCTCAAGATGGTGCTATAAAAACATCTCTTAATGGTATTCCTCTTGATATGCGTGTATCTTCACTTCCTACTAATAATGGTGAAAAAATAGTTATTCGTATTCTTGATTATTCTATGAGTATACAAGGTCTTGAAAAATTAGGATTTACTAAAGACAATTTTGAAAAAATAATGAAAATGATAAATTTACCAAATGGAATTATCCTTGTAACAGGTGCTACTGGTACAGGTAAATCTACTACATTATATTCTATCTTACAAAGATTAAATCGTGAAGAAGCAAATATTATTACAGTTGAAGATCCAGTTGAAATGGATATTCCAGGTGTAAACCAAGTACAAGTTAATAGTGAAATTGGTCTTACTTTTGCTAATGTACTTAGATCTATATTAAGACAAGATCCTGATATAATTATGATTGGTGAAATTCGTGATGATGAAACAGCTACCATTGCAGTTCGTGCATCAGTTACAGGGCATTTAGTATTATCAACAATACATACAAATAACTCTCTTAATACAATTGAAAGACTTCTTGATATGGAAGTTGAAAGATATTTACTTGCTGCTTCATTATCTGGAATAATTTCTCAAAAACTTGCTAGAAAGTTATGTCCACATTGTAGAAAAAAAATTACACCTACTCCATATGAAAAATATTTATTTAAGAAAAATCTTGGTGTAGATCTTAACGAAATATATGTTGCAGGTGATGGTTGTGATAATTGTATGAATGGTTATCGTGGTCGTATCGCAATACATGAAGTATTACTGATAGATGAAGATATTAGAGATGCAATTTCAAATAATATTAGAAAAGAAGAATTAAGGAAACTAGTATATGGTGAAAATGTACATACACTTTTACAAGATGGACTTATTAAAGTTGCTCAAGGATTAACTTCATTTGAAGAAATAATTAAATTAATTGAATTAGATGTTGAAGATATAGTTATTCCAAAGGGTGAAAATGCAGAAAATAATAATGTACAAGATAATAACACTGAACAAAAATAAAACATATCACAAGATATGTTTTTTAATTTTCATTTATTTTGTTAATTTCTTCAATAGATAAACCTGTTGCTTTTGATATGTCTTCTAGTGGCATATTCATTGATAATAAGTTTTTGGCAATTTCTATAGACTTTTTATTTTCTCCTTCAGAAATACCATCACTAATACCTGATATATAACCAGATTCTTTGGCTTCGGAAAGCAAACTATTTTGTATTTTCTTCTTATCTTCTTCTTCACTCATATACTTTTGAAATTCTGGATCATCATTTACTATCGTTACATTTGTTATATATTTATCTACTATCTTATCTTTTGGCATATTTTTTAGTTCCTTTTTATCTAAATCAAGCATTATCATATATTGATTCTTCTTGATTTCTTCTTTATTTTTACTATACCAAATTTTATTATAATAATCCATATTTATTTCATATATTATGAAATTTTTAACATATAGTCCACCTTTTTCATTCATTATCTTATATATTTTCATTCCTCCATTATTCTTTTGGAACAAAATAATTACCATAATCTAAATATAAAATTCCGTTTTTAGTACCTAATGTTTTTGATATTTCAAGATAGTCATTTATATTATCAAACTTACTCATAGTAACATACACATAATTACCATCATTCATAGATAATAAAAATCTTTCTTTATCTATATCATTTGGATCATATTTTATTTCTGAAATACTTTGATAAGTATTATCATTAACTTTTTTAAATTTATTAACTAACTTATCATATAGTTTTTTATCTTGTATATCACTTACTAAAACTGGTGATAATTTATAATAATAATCTATTCCTTTACCTGATTCTGTTATTGATTTTTTCTTGATATTATCATAAAACAAAATTTTATTTTCTTCTATTATTATCTTAAACTTTCCATATATTGTTTTTTTAATTTTTATATTTTTTATCAAATCATTATTTTTTATTTTAGAATTAATACTATAGTTTGTAGTTAATAAATATGATGGATATTTATCAAGACCAGTCATACTTAATATTTCTTCATCTTTATAGTATGTATTACCACTAATATAATAACCTTTTACTTTTATTTTTCCTAAAAGAAATATTAAAGAAATAAGCAATAAAAATATTAAAAGTACTAGAAAAACTCTAAAAAATTTTATTTTTTTCTTTCGTTTTTTCTTTTTTGCCACTTTTTATCACTCCCAATTTATTAATTCTTGTTCTCTAATTAAATCAATATTATATTCTTCTTTTACTTTCTTTTGTACATATTCCATTAAAGATTTTATATCTTCACTTGTAGCATTATTATAATTTATTATAAAATTTGCATGTTTTTCAGATACTTTTGCTCCTCCTATAGTATATCCTTTAAGACCTATATCTTCAATTAATTTACCAGAAGGTGCAAATTCAGGGTTTCTAAACACACTTCCAGCAGATGGGAATTCTAAAGGCTGAGTTTCCATTCTTTTTTCTTTTCTTCTATTAATAGTTTCCATAATTTCATTTTTATCTTTATGAACTAATTTTAATCTAGCACTAATTATTATAAAATCTTTATTTTTTTTAAATAAACTATCTCTATATGAAAAATTAATTTCACTATTTGAAAGAGTTCTTATGTTTAAATTTTCATCTATTACAGTAGCATCTACTAAAATATCACTCATTTCCATTTTATATGCTCCAGCATTAGAACAAATCGCACCACCAACAGTCGCTGGTATACCTGATGCAAACTCTAAATTTCCTAAATTGTTATCAGCACATAACATACATAACTTAATTATAGGATATCCAGCTTCTACATACACTTCATCATCAAATATTTTTACATCACATAAATTGCTTAATTTTATTATAACTCCATCAAATTCTTTTGATGAAAACAATAAATTTGAACCATTACCAATTATAAAATATTTAATATCATTCTCTTTTATATATTTTAATAATTCAAGTAATTTTTGAAGATTATCTGGATAGATAATAAGCTTTGCTTTACCACCAACTTTATATGTTGTATATTTATTTAAACTATCATTTTCTATAGTTTTACCTAAATCCATATTTTTTAAATCAATAATATTACTTCTTGTCATTTAAAAGCTCCTTTATTTCATTATAGATTAAAGTTGCACTATTCTTCTTACCAATATTTTCTAAGTTATCTTTTATTTCTAAACACTTATTAGGATTATTAATCAAATTATTAACTTCATCTACTAATGTTTTAGGTGTTAAATTTTTTTCTTCTAATAATACACCTGCATTTTTATTTACTAAATACATAGCATTTTTATATTGATGATTTTCTGTAACATAAGGACTTGGCACTAAAATAGATGGTGTTTTTGTAACCATTATTTCACTAAGAGTTGTAGCTCCTGCTCTTGTAACTAAAACATCAGTTACCTTCATAAGTCTTGATAAATCATCTATATATGGAAAAATAAATACATTTTTACCTTTTTCTTTATTTTGAAATTCTTCATAATAATTTTTACCAGTAACTATTACAACTTCATATTTTGAATCAAATTTTGTTAAAGAATCTTTTAATACTTCATTAACAGTTGAAGAGCCAAGTGATCCCATAACAATTAATACAAGTTTTTTACTTTTACTTAAACCAAATTCTTTTTTATCATATGGTTTCTTTGTAATAATACTTTCACTTGCAGGATTACCTGTATAAACACACTTAACATTACTTACCTTCATTGTTTCAAAAGAAGTACATAATGTATCCGTATATTTTAAAAGTATCTTATTTGATAATCCTAATATACTATTTTGTTCATGCACTAAAGTTTTATATCCAGATTTTTTAGCTGCAATAATAACAGGAGCAGTTACATAACCTCCAGCTCCAATAACTATATCTGGATTAAACTTTTTAATTTCTTTTTTGCACTTATTAATTCCAATTAAAAAATTTGTAACTGATTTTATATTTTTTAAAGTTAATTTTCTACTTATTCCAGAGACATTTATTCCAATATATGGAATATTTTTTTCAGGAATAATATCTTTTTCCATTCTATTTGTTGTTCCTATATATAAAAACTCACTATTAGGTTCTTTTTCTTTTATTTTATCTATTATTGCAAGTGCTGGATAAATATGACCACCAGTACCACCTGCTGATATAACTACTTTCATTCTATCACCATTATAATTATATCATATTAAAAAGTATTTTAAAACTAAAAAAGAAAACTCTTTTAATAAAGTTTTCTTATATAATTATTTCCAAATTGATTTAGCTAAATCACTTATAACTGGAATTTCGTATCTAGTACCTTCAAATGCTTTTACAATAGTTATTATTATAAATACAAATAATATAATTGAGATGCAAGATGATACATACGTTAATATTCCTGTACCTATAATGCCTCCTAATATACTAGCTACTATATTAATTATAATATTTACAAGCCATATTGTTCCTGATTGTTTATAATGAAATTTAATATCTTCTGATAAATAATCATATTTCATAAATGCAAATATAAATCCTAATAAATTAATTATATATACTAAAAATACTTCCCATTTTTCTTCTAATCCAGTTACTGTTGTCTTTTTCATAAACTCCTCCTACTTCACCATTTTAGCAACTACTCTTTCAATGTCAAATCCACTAAATGGTTTAATTAAAATATCTACTATATTGTATGTTAAACATTTGTTTATTGTTTCTTTTGAACTATCACCTGTAATTATTGAAACAGGTATTTTATTAAATAAATCCTTTTCTTTAAAATGATCCAATACTGCAAAACCATCAAGATCAGGCATATTTAGGTCAAGTAATATTGCAACTAATACACCCTCTGGCATAGTATCAACTATATCAATAGCTTCTCGCCCATTTGATGCCATAAGAATTTTATATTGATCCTTATAAACTCTCTCTATTAAACTTCTAGTAATATTAGAATCATCAACAACTAATATTGTTTTATCCTTAACATCTGGCATTAAAACTAAATTATCACCCATAAATATCCTCCTATACTCCTAAATATTCTTTTATTATACCTATAATTTTATTAACTTCATTTTCTAATTCTTCAAAATTAGCATTAACATATTCTACATCGTTTTCTTTACTTTTCATTTCATGATTATATGCAAGTTCAGCAAGATGAGTAAATCCTAAATATTTAGAATCACTTTTAATTGAATGAACTAAAATAGCATAATTTGGCATATCACCACTGTTTTTATATTCAATTACTTTTGGCATTTTTTCATTTATTTCTGATAAAAAATCATTCATTGTTTCATTATACATATCCATGTCACCAAGTAATTCTAATCCTGCTTCAACATTAACACCATTTTCTTCTAAAAAACTTCTATCCATATTCCTATATCCTTTCTATAATGATTATAACATACTTTTTATTTTTTTGTTAAATAAGTTTTCAAAACTCTATTTAATTCTGATTTTTCAATTGGTTTTGCTAAATAATCTGTGAAACCAAGTTCAATATACTTTTCTTTCATACCAGTTAATGCATTTGCAGTAAGTACAACTATTGGTCCAGCATATAATTCGTTTTTTTGTATTTCTTTTAATGTTTCAGTACCACTCATTTTAGGCATCATATCATCCATAAGAATTAAATCATATTTATTATTTTTTAATAATTCTATGGCATCAAAACCAGATTCACTTGTTACTATTTCTAAATTATATGGAGTAAGTAGTCTAGTTGCAACTTTTAAATTAAGTTTATTATCATCAACAACTAATACTTTTTTCCCTTTTAAATCAATCACTTCTAAATTTGAGTTACTATTATCATCAAGTGAAATAGTTGGATTTTTTACTATTTTTTGATCTACTGAAACAGTAAATTTACTTCCCTCACCATATTTACTTTGTACAACAATCTTACCATGCATAAGTTCTACTAATTTTTTAGTAATAGCAAGTCCAAGACCAGTACCTTCTATTGTTGTATTTCTATCTTCATCAAGTCTTTCAAATTTAGTAAATAATTTATCAATACTTTCTTTCTTTATTCCGCGTCCAGTATCTTCAACTGATACTATCATTCTACATATATTATCTTTAATTACAGATTGAACACTAAATATTATTCTACCTTTATCTGTATATTTAGCAGCATTTGTAAGAATATTAAGTATTACTTGTTTAACTCTTGTTTGATCACCATATAATACTCTTGGAAGTGATTCATCAAACTTAGTTATAAATTCAATTGGTTTTTCGCCTATTCTTACCTTTGTAAGTTTAGATAACTCATCAAACATTTTTTTAGTATCGTATTCTTTTTTAATTATCTCTATTTTATTTGCTTCTATCTTAGAAATATCAAGTACACCATTAACTATTTCAAGTAAGTTATCAGACGCAACAAGTATATCTTTAACATCTGCTTTAGCACTTTCTGGTATATCTTTATTATCATTTAATGAATTACTAAAACCAACTATTGCATTAAGTGGTGTCCTTATTTCATGAGACATGCTGCTTAAGAAATCTGTTTTTGCTCTATTTGCCTTTTCTGCTTGATCCTTTGCAAAATTAAGTTCATTTATTAATTTTATATCTGGATTTTCTATCGTATGATACATAACAAATAATACTAAAAATTCCATAACAGTTGTAAGCGTAATTTGAGGATTATATCTTTGTACAATTGCAATTAAAACCATAAATATAACAAATAACAAAAGTGGTATAATCTTCTTTTTACTTAATGATTTTCGATTTTTAGCAAAAGGAATTCCCCAAGAAATTAAAACCAATGTAGAGCAAGTATATGTCCAACTTACTGCTAAACCAGTTGCATATCCTTTTTTTGTTACAATTGGTAAAATCAAGCATCCAAAGCAACATATTATCCAAACAATATATGATAATTTTTTTAAAAAGTCGTAATGTTTAATATCTTTTTTTTCATTTGCTACGTAACATATAATATAAATGTATAATGTCATATAAAGTAAAAAAGTCATTAAAAATAAAAGAAATATTTTGGTAGCGGCGTGCGGAACTATTGAATTTTCCGGATAATTATATCCAATATAAGTACAAATTAATTCACTAAATAAGCTTAATAAATTTACGATAAGTAGAATCGAGAAAATCTTTGTTTCTCCTGTTTTAATATGTTTTTTCACAAAAAATATGACATTTAAACAAATTGAAAAAATTAAACCACATAATATAAAATATAACCAATTTCCCATTATTACACCTCTATTTTACTTTTTCATTATATCATAATTATTAAAACAAATAAAGAGTAGAATTATAAATTTCTACTCTTTATTTAATGTCATTTTTTTATTATCGTTATTATTAAAAATGTTTTTTTCAAAATCCTTATATGGTACTGTTTTTTCATCTAAACCTATTCTTTTTAATGTACTTATACTTCTTTTACCACTAGGATCCAATGGAAATGATTCTATATTATCTCTTATTCTAATAAATAACTTATCTTTTATTTCATCAGGAACATTAGAATTAATTCTTCCAATAATACCTTTAAAGCATTCTTTTGTTGATTTCTGCTTAAAAGGTTGTAATTCAATATGACAAACAAGATGACCATCTTCACTTTTAATAACAGAACATGACATTACATTTTTTGTATCTGCTAAAACAATATCTTCAATACTATAATGTGGTATTTTACTTCCATCTTTTAACACTTCATAGCTTCCCATTCTACCCTTCATCTTAATTCTTCCTGTTGTATCTAAATATGAATATGTACCAAGACTTAACCATTTTTTACCATTTGCATCAACAACATGTGTATTTTTATTTAATTCTTCATCTGTATAACCAATCATTTCACAAGGACTATTTGCAACTAATAAACCAGGTTCATTGACTTTACAATGTTCTCCATTTTCATCTAATACAGCAACACTAGCAAATTTATGTGGAGTTAATCCTAATTTTTCTTTTTTTATTAAATTATTTAACTTCTTTTCTTGTAATGATTTATACAGTGTTACAAATATTCCACTGCTTTCTGTTGTACCACCGCCTATTGAAAAAGTTACTGGTGATAATGGAAATGGCAATTTCTCAACACCAAATTTATGTTTTCTTGAAGTTTGATTAAAGAATTTTTCTTCACCTATTGATACTCCTTCTCCTGTTACCGTTGGAATCATTAGATAAGGCATGTTTATATTTTCAAAAATAGGATCAAAATTAAGTTTCTTACATAACTTTCCCCAAAAACCTGCACTAGCAGGGACAAAATTTGGTTTATTAATTATTAATGAATATGGAAACCACTCATCTAAATAAAATGGTTCCAAATCAAGTTCACATCCACAATAAAGGGTATCGGAAATTGCACAGGATAACTCCATATGAGTGTCTGTTGGAATATGTGCCAAAACAGACATGTTTTTCATAGTTGGCATTCCTGAAACATCTGATTCTTTAAATCTAGATAATGTAATATAACTTCTATTAGATTGTTTAACACCTTTTGGATAACCTGGTTTTGTTGTTCCACTCGTATAAGTTATAGAACAAATATCATCTAAATCAACATCTTCTACTACTTTTCCATCATAATTTAAACCTATATTCAAAAATTGATTAGAATCCAAAACATTTCCATCAAAATCATCTTTTACTTTTGAAACGTTATTTTTAAATTCATGAAATAAATTATCTATATTTTGATAAGGATTTACTCCATTTTTTAATGAATCAGTTATAGAGAAACATACTATATTTTCTATATTACTCTTTTCAATTGATTTTTTTATAGCTGAATATGAAATATCATCTATAAAAATTGTTTTACTTTTTGTCTTATTAAAAATATCAATTAAATAATCTTCTGCAAACCAATCAGAAACAACATTTGCTTCTGCGCCAATAAAACTAGTTGCAATAAACATATATATGAATTCCGGCATATTAGTTATACAAATAGGAATTTTGTCACCTTTTTTATATCCAATTTGTTTCAAACTTTTTGCATATTGATATGATTTCACAAACATATCTTTGTAAGTAATTTTATTACCCCTATATTTTAATGCAATTTTTTCTAAATTATTTTTATTTCTCTTAAACATTTCAACTGCCCAAGAATGATTTCTATTACATTCAATATCTGAGATTACTTTCTTAATTTTAGAAGATAATCCTTCACTATCATATTCTTTTTTGCTTCTTTTATTTTCAAGTGAATTAACTTCTAAAATTAATTTTTGTAAATCATTATCTATTTTGCTTTTTTTCATATTTTTCATATATCCCCCTACTATCGAAACTGTTATATTCAATATATCTTTTTTACACTTTTTTGTCAATAGATTTATGTGCTTTTACGAGTCAATAATATATATTAAATTGCATTTTTTGTCAAATTTTTCATATATTTTATTATGAAATTAATTATTAGTGATATTGAAAATTTAAATTTAAATAATTGTAATATTTTAGATTACAATATAAATTATTGTAAAGGATGTTTTAATTGCTGGATTAAATCACCAATGAAATGTATATTTAATGATAAATGTAAAGATACATCTAAATATTTTTTAACTGCTAATGATATAATTATTATAAGTAAAAACATTTATGGTTCATTTAGTAGTAAAGTAAAGCAAATATTAGAAAGAAATATAGGCTATGTTTATCCTTTTTTTACTATAAGAGAAAAAGAAATACATCATAAAATGAGAAATAATAATAGACCTAATGTAATCGTTATATTTTATGGTAATATAAGTAAAAATGATAAAATTTTACATAATGAATTACTTAAAAGAAATAAAATTAATTTTAATTATAACAATTATAAAATTTTTTATTGTAATAATGAAAATGATGTAAGGAGTAAAATAAATGATATTATTTATTAATGCAAGTCCTAAATTAAAAATGAGTAATTCTGAATATTTTATTAATTTATTAAATATTAAAAACAAAAAAATAAATTATATATATAAAGATAAATATGAAGATATTGAAAAAAATATTTATAAAGCAAATAAGATTATATTTGTTTATCCAACATATATAGATATTATTCCATCAAAATTGATTAATTTTATTGAAAACTATAAAGGCAATTTTAATAATAAAGAAATATATTTAATCATAAATTGTGGATTTTTAGAACCAAAAAACAATGATTTGGGAATTAAATTCATGAAAAATTATATAAAAGAAAAACAAGGTAATTTTAAAGGATATTTAAGTATTGGTTCTGGAGAAGTAATTGGCATATGTAAAAATAATAAATTTCTAAAATTAATTTGTCATGATTTTTTCAAGAAACTAAAAAAATTTAGGAAATTTATAAATTTAAGTAAGAATATAGAATTGAAAACTAATATTAAGTTATTTAATAAAAAATTATTTTGCATTATTTGTAATCATTATTTTAAAAAAAATTTAAGTAAAAACAAAGTAAAGGAAAACATCTAATTTTTAGATATTTTCTCTTAAATTATTAATTTCATCAATTGTTAAACCAGTTACATCCGATATATCTTCTATAGACATATTTTTCTTAAGCAAATTTTTAGCAATATTTGATACACCATGATTTAATCCTGAACTATAACCATTTTCTTTGGCATCTTCTATGGCATCTTCTAATATACATTTATTCTCATAAGCTTTCTTTTCTTCTTCATCATATAATAAAGCATAATACTTATCTTTTGATAAATTATCTAATTTTTTATATACCTCACTCATATCTTTATCTCCCTTAGACACTTCTAAAAGTTCTTCTCTTTTTCTTAATTTTAGCATTAACA
>JABLTL010089640.1_pt1 | contig 19659 bp, 20 predicted proteins | sample 7160151 | NCBI WGS metagenome assembly JABLTL01 (sample SAMN14651223, study PRJNA627086) | human gut metagenome | isolation source: feces | host: Homo sapiens
AAGAAATGGAAAAGCTGCAACAGTTTACAGAGCAGGTAAACAGAAATATCAAGGAATATACGAACAGTTAGGAGAGGTTTATCGTGGAAAATAACAAGGATTTTTTAGGTACGCAGCCCGTTGGAAAACTGCTTTTTAAGTTGGCAATTCCTACGGTAATAGCACAGTTGATCAATATGTTGTATAACATTGTTGATAGGATCTTTATCGGTCATATACCGGATGCAGGCAGTCTTGCTCTGACGGGTGTCGGTGTGACCATGCCTATTATTATGATTGTGTCGGCATTTGCAGGACTTGTAAGTTCAGGAGGTGCTCCTCGTGCTTCTATTTCGATGGGAAAAGGCGATATGGACAGTGCAGAGCAAACGCTTGGTGGATGTTTTCTTTTACAGGTAATTGTTTCAATCGTTCTGACAGTGGTACTTTTACTGTTTGGAGAAAATTTGCTGTTAGCTTTTGGAGCCAGTGAGAACACCATTTCGTATGCTGCTTCATATTTGAATATTTATGCTTTTGGAACGTTATTTGTGCAGTTGACCTTGGGCATGAATGCATTTGTAACTGCTGAAGGGTTTACAAAGATATCCATGGTATCCGTTGCTATCGGAGCAATTCTAAACATTGTGCTTGATCCGATTATGATTTTTGGATTAAATATGGGTGTTCGTGGTGCTGCTTTGGCAACTGTTATTTCGCAGGCAGTTTCATGTATCGTCGTTGTGGCATTTTTGTGCAGTAAGAAATCAATACTTAGACTGAAACGTAAGAATCTGAATATTAAGCCAAAAGTTGTGTTCCCATGCATAGCACTTGGAACCGCAGCATTTATTATGCAGGCGAGCGAAAGCGTTATATCTGTATGCTTTAATTCTTCTTTACTGAAATATGGCGGAGATATTGCGGTAGGTGCAATGACGATTCTTACCAGTGTCATGCAGTTTGCAATGCTTCCTTTACAGGGAATTGCACAGGGAGCGCAGCCAATTACAAGTTATAATTATGGAGCAAACAATACGGAACGTGTAAAAAAGACTTTTCGTGTTTTATTAACAGTAAACCTGATTTATTCTGTCACACTTTGGCTGGCAGTAATGCTTATGCCACAATTCTTTGTGAGCATTTTTACTCCGGAGACAGCGATGATCGAGTTCGCATCAAAAGTTCTGCGTGTCTATATGGCAGTCATGTTTTTATTTGGTATTCAGATTGCATGCCAGATGACCTTTACAGCTCTTGGCAATGCGACAAGTTCTATCATTGTGGCAGTTACAAGAAAATTTATTCTGCTGTTACCATTGATTTATATTATGCCACATATGGTTTCAGACAAAACCATGGGTGTTTACCTTGCAGAGCCGGTAGCAGATTTCATAGCCGTAACCTTTACTGCAATTTTGTTTTATTTCCAGTTTAGGAAAGCGATGAACAAGATTGAATCGTAGTTTATATAGTCGTTAAGGGGAAATTTTCTTCTTGGCGGCTATTTTTTATAAAAACGTAATAAATATTGATAAGCTGACACAGGGGGTTACCTTGATTTGTCTTTTGATAGATTTTCCAAGACTTGCAATTTTGCTGTTTGGTCTTCTTATTAAGGAATTTTTACTTGGAATTATGGAATTGTATTCGATTAAGAAGACGGGTGTGGTACATGGTGCGAATTGGCATGGAAAACTTACAACCTGTATGATATATGTAACTTTATTTGTACATATCTGGTGGCATTGATGAATCTGGGAACGGTGCTGTCCTACATGGGTAAAGTGGTCAGTATTGTAATGCCTGTGATTGTAGGCGGGATTTTGGCGCTATTTATTCATGTACCTATGAAAGGAATTGAAAACAGACTGCTTAAATTAAGAGCTTGTATGATCAGATAGAAGCAAGTATTCCGCAGTGGATTACATATATGAATAGTCATAATATCAATGCGGCATGGCTGGAGGAATTAACAGCAGATATCAATATGGAACAGACATTACAAAACTTTTCAACACAGATTGATTCCATGTTAACGAATGTTGCGAGTGTTTTATCCTCTACTGTGAAAGGACTTATAACTGCCAGTTTTGCATTTATTATAGCTGTCTATATTTCACTGGATGGCAAAAGAGTGGGACGGCATGCAACGAAGTTAATTACAGCATATTTGAAACCGTCATGGGCTGAATGGATATTACATGTTTGCAGGACATTTCGCAGAATCTTTGGCAATTTTCTGACTGGACAGTGCACAGAGACAGTCATACTAGGTTTCCTTATGTGTATAACATTTTCAATTTTTAAATTGCCGTATGGAAGTTTAGTTGGATTGCTGACAGCAGTATGTGCCATTATTCCTTATGTTGGTGCATTTATTTCCAGTGCGGTAAGTATTTTCCTTACGTTGCTGGTGACCCCATCGTTAGTAATAAGGTGCCTTATTGTTTATAGTATGACGCAATTTGTGGAGAACCAGTTTATTTATCCGAGAGTGGTAGGAAGTTCTGTAGGTTTACCACCATTGTATACGTTAATCGCTGCTATGATTGGTGGCAAATTATTTGGAATTATTGGTATTATTTTCTTCATTCCGTTGGCTGCTGTTGCCGTCGAACTTGTAAAAGAGGATGCAGCAAAGCGTCTACATTATAATAAAAAACATATTGCATAATAGAAGGTACTTATGAGGAATGAAAAATTAGATTTGCTCGTAACTTTTGATAAAAACTATATAGAGCCTTTTAAGGTAATGCTGGGTTATGCAAAATACTGTATTTCTCCATTTTTGTGGAAAGCAAAAACCGTGAAAGTCAAAAAGCCAATCGTTTTTCGGTACTATACAAACATTATATGAAACTTGCGGAAGGATAATCGAAATGTAAGGACATATATTATGAACAAAATTACATATCAGGACATATTTTGGCTGTTTATGAATGGGGACCATTCAATATCGTTTATGGAATTGGCATTCCGGTGTTTTATGTAAGCAGCATGAGATAAACATTAATGCTCTGTGGAAAGAGAGGTTTTTTGATTGAATGAGAAGAATATAGAGTATCGTTCTGAAAATTTCTATATAAGGAAAACCGACGATAGAGATTATGATAATTTTAGGAAAGTGTGCGAAGCTGAATATCTTATTGGTCGAATATATAAACATCAGCCAAAGATTGCGATGAAATGCTTCTGGGAGACTTTATTCGAGGGCGAGGATATTCATTATTCGATTTTCCTTCAAGATGGGGAGTTTTTAGGAAGAGTCAGTTTGCAATATGGAAGATGCAAATATCCGGAGATTGCCATTGTAGTAGTAAAGAAGTATCAGAATCAGGGGTATGGTTTTAAACTACTGAAAGAATGGTGTAGTTGGGTGCATGAAGTGTATGGATATAGCAGACTTGATATTTTAATAGATGCAGAAAATGAGCCAAGTATAAGGCTGTTTAGAAAACTAGATGTTAAATGGGATTCAAAAGATAGCGATGTTCTTGAATGCCATATAGAATTACCTTTGTAAATCGGAAAAATTGCAAAGGAATATTATGTTACAATTTATGGTAAAAGGTGATTTTAATGAACATACAGATATTTGGAACCAAGAAATGTAATGATACAAAAAAGCGGAACGATTTTTCAAAGAACGAGGTATTAAGTATCAGTTCATTGACATGAAGGAAAAAGGAATGTCTAAAGGTGAATTCAATTCGGTGGCTCAGGTTAATGGTGGCATTGAAAATATGATTAACTGGGATGGCAAGGATAAAGATACACTTGCACTGATAAAGTATATTCCTTTTCGGTATACATTCCGTTCTGCTTCCTCCAACGCATCATAATCCTGATAATACAGAAAGCTGGTCAAAGGCGAAAAGAAAAAAGCCTTCAGTTACAAGAATATAAAATCCGTCTATACGATAGTATTTTTTGAAACAAGTATCAAAGAATTTCATGAATATCCACAAAACTACATTCACAAATTTAAACAGCAGTCAGACACAGGATTAGAACTGGAATTATTGCAAAAATATGTGTTCATACCGCTTGACATTTTCCATGGAATCTACCACAATGATGGTAAGAGTAACGGGAAGAGCGGTGTGATTGCAAAAAGCAAAAAATAATATTTTACACAGATTTCACACTAATAAGATAGTGGATTTTACATACATTTTATATCATAGAACAGAATCAGAAAAAGAGGAGGTTTCCATATGCTTAGAGTAGGAATGTTAACCAGTGGCGGAGATTGTCAGGCGTTAAATGCAGCAATGCGGGGTGTGGCAAAAAGTCTTTACGAACAGTGCAGCGAGGTCGAAATTTATGGCTTTGAAGACGGATACCGAGGACTGGTACGCGAACAGTATCATGTAATGAAGCCGGGAGAGTTTTCCGGAATATTAAATAAAGGCGGTACGATTCTTGGAACGTCCCGTATGCCGTTTAAGCGGATTCATGAGCCGGATGAAGACGGAAGGGATAAAGTAGCATGTATGATTGAAACCTACAAAAAGCTTTCACTGGACTGCCTTGTAGTGCTGGGTGGAAACGGTTCTCATAAGACAGCAGATTTATTGTCAAAAAAGGGATTAAATATACTGACAATGCCTAAAACTATTGATAATGATTTGTATGGGACAGACGTCAGCTTCGGATTTCAGTCTGCGGTAGATATTGCGGCAAATACAATCGACTGCATACATTCTACTGCGGCATCCCACAGCAGAGTATTTATTGTAGAACTGATGGGACATAAAACAGGCTGGCTGACCCTTTATGCAGGTATGGCAGGAGGAGCCGATATTTTACTGATTCCGGAAATACCATATGATTTAGAGGTTGTTGCAGAGGCTATTCGTAAAAGAACAAAGGCAGGAAAACATTTTACGATTATTGCAGCAGCGGAAGGTGCGATTTCCAAAGAGGAAGCAGCACTTTCAAAATCTGAATTAAAAGCAAAAAGAAAGAAGGAGAATTATCCTTCGGCTGCATATCGAATCGGAGCAGAGATTCTTCAAAAGACAGGTTTGGAAGTTCGTGTGACCGTTCCGGGTCATGTGCAGCGGGGTGGACAGCCGTGTGCCTATGACAGGGTTCTTGCGACAAGGCTGGGAGCGAAGACCGCAGAACTTATTTTGCAGAAAAAATATGGTTATATGACGTGTGTAAAAGAGAATAAGATAGATATTATCCCAATCAGCGAAGTAGCAGGAAAGACAAAGCTGGTTGACACGGATTCAGATATTATCAGACAGGCAAAGTTTGCAGGACTCAGCTTCGGAGATGAACCGTGTGGTATATAAGGGGTTAAAAGTGTAAATATTGTTACGGATGGGAGAAGAAGACGATGGATAAAGCAAAAGGGTTGCATACCTATAAACCATATTACTATAACAGGGAGCTTTCGTGGCTGAAATTTAATGAGCGGGTGTTAGATGAGGCGATTGATAAAGAAGTGCCGCTTTGTGAGCGGTTATCTTTCGTATCGATTTTTCAGAGTAATCTGGACGAATTCTTCATGGTGCGAGTGGGAACACTGACTGACCAGATGATTTTTTCGGCAGATGCAAGAGATAATAAGACACAGATGACAGCAAAGGAACAGTTGTCGGAGATTTTCACATCGGTAGGCGAACTGCTTCGTAAAAAAGACCGGGCGTATCTGAATCTGATGTCAGAAATCGGTGAATACGGTATAGAGTTAATCAGTTTTAATGACATTGAATTTGAAGATGCTGTTTATCTTGAAAATTATTTTAAACATTCGATTATGCCGTTACTTTCTCCGCAGATTGTCGGAAAAAAGCAGCCGTTTCCATTCCTGCGGAATAAGGAAATCTACGCGGTTGCATTGTTAAAGTCTAAAAATAATGAAAAACTCGGAATTGTACCATGCAGCAGCGAGGTTTTTAAGCGCTTGATACCGATACCTTCAGATAAAAATAAATATATGCTCGTAGAAGAATTAATTCTGCATTTTATGCCACAGATTTTTTCAAAATATACGATAAAAAGTAAATCTTTAATCCGTATTATCCGGAATGCAGATATTGATGTTGATGATGCGTTTTATGATGAAGATTTGGATTACCGCAACACCATGGAAAAAATGATCAGGGAAAGACGAAAGCTGTGTCCGGTTAAAATGGAGTATTCACGCCTGTTAGATGAAAAGGTCATCGTGACACTCTGCAAGGAGTTAAAGCTGAATAAAGACCAGATTTATTATTCGGAAGCACCGCTTTCCATGTCCTTTATTTCACAGATACGCGATAAGCTGCATGGCAAAAAGGATTTGTTTTACGTGCGCAGAGTGCCGCAGAATTCCCGCTATGTACGCAGTTCACTTTCGATGATGGAGCAGATTGAAGCGGGGGATATTCTGCTTAGTTATCCGTTTGAGAGTATGCAGCCGTTTATCCGCCTGTTAAATGAAGCAGGGGAAAATGAAAAGGTCGTGTCTATTAAGATGACGCTCTACCGTGTTGCGAAAAACTCACAGATTGTAGAAGCACTGATTAATGCTGCGGAAAACGGAAAAGAAGTTGTTGTACTGGTGGAATTAAGAGCGCGGTTTGATGAGGAGAATAACATTGAGTGGTCGCGTCGGTTAGAGGACGCAGGCTGTCGGATTATTTACGGTATTGACCACATTAAGGTTCATTCCAAGCTGTGCCTGATTACGTATTGTGACGGAACAGAAGTCAAGCACATTACACAGATTGGAACGGGCAATTATAATGAACAGACTGCCAAGCTGTATACGGATTTATCCCTGATGACAGCCAATCAGGATATTGCAGAGGAAGCAGCACAGGTATTTAACAGACTGTGTATGGCACAGGTTATGGAAGAAACCCATCATCTTTTAGTTGCGCCGAAGTGTCTTCAGAATAAGGTACTTGATTTTATCGAGGAAGAAATATGCCACGCAGATAATAATGAACCGGCATATATTGGTGTGAAAATGAATTCGCTTACGGATAAGACGATTATTGATAAGATGGTTGAAGCCTCTCAGCATGGAGTAAAAATTGATCTGGTTGTAAGAGGTATCTGCTGTCTGATTCCGGGTATTGAAGGATACACAGAAAATATCAGGGTTATCAGTATTGTGGGACGGTATCTGGAACATTCCAGAATCTATATTTTCGGTACGCCGGAGCGGGATAAGATGTTTATTTCTTCCGCTGATTTTATGACGAGAAATATGGTAAAGCGTGTTGAAGTTGCCACACCAATTTATGATACGGCAATTAAAGACCGTGTACGTACGATGTTCGGCATTATGCTGCACGATACGGTAAAGGGCAGGGAACTCTGCCGTGACGGCAATTATTACCGCAGGGAAAAACCGCAGGAGGAAAGTGAAGTGATTTCATCACAGGCATATTTTTCCAATGAGGCGTACTTAGCAGCATCAAAAAATGTTTAAGAACTGTTTAGAAATGGTTTTAATTTAAACAGATGCGGACAAATTTTGCTGTATTTTTGCCGTAAAGTATTATATAATATGTTTGTTTGTGCTACAGGTGCGTAAGCGGGCATAAAATAAAGAAGAAAGGTAAAGATACGGAGAATTTTATGGAAATATTAGAGTTATTAAAGGCAGTACTTTTTGGTATTGTCGAAGGTATTACAGAGTGGCTTCCAATCAGCAGTACCGGGCATATGATTTTGTTCAATCAGTTTGTCAAGCTGAATGTATCAGAGGATTTTTGGAAACTGTTTGAGGTTGTAATCCAATTTGGTGCGATTCTGGCAGTTGTGCTGCTGTTCTGGAATAAGCTTTGGCCGTTTACTACAAAAACGGTGAAGGTACACCGCAGTAAGAATGAAACGGGTTCCCGTTTCCAGACAAAGAAAAAAGTGTGCTGGAAACGTGGCGCACTGGATATGTGGCTTAAAATTATCGTAGCCTGTATTCCGGCAGCGATTGTCGGCATCTTATTTGATGATTTGATTGATGAACTGTTTTATCATCCGATTCCGGTTGCAGTTGCACTGATTGTAGTAGGTGTTATTTTTATCATTGTAGAAACGGTCAGGGGAAAGAAAAGACCGACAACGACAAGTATTGATGCCATTACATATAAAGAAGCTGTTATTATCGGATTATTCCAGCTGGCAGCGGCTGTTTTTCCAGGTACATCCCGTTCCGGTGCAACGATTGTCGGTGCGTTAATGATTGGCGTATCCAGAGCGACAGCGGCAGAATTTACATTTTTCCTTGCTGTGCCGGTTATGTTTGGTGCGAGTCTTTTAAAGGCTGCCAAGTATATACTTGCAGGTATTGCAATGACTGGCGGTGAAGCACTGATTCTTCTTGTGGGAACAGTAGTAGCGTTTATTGTATCAGTATTTGTCATCAAATTCCTGATGGGTTACATCAAAAAGCATGACTTTAAGGTCTTTGGCTGGTACCGCATTATACTGGGTATTCTTGTCATTCTGATTTTAAGATAACATCAAAAAATGAAATTTTTGATATTGTAAAGCATTTATATTAAAAATATTTTAAAAGACATAATTTTTATGAGAAATGAAAATGTATCTGAAAGTATAGATACATCGTTGTATTTCATAGAGATTATGTCTTTTTATTTTTCCAACATTTCAGAAAGATTTACAAGGCATTTACAGGACAATTATTTGTTTTTTACTTTCCAATAGTAAAGTAAAGAATGTAATTCATTATTACAGCAACGCATAATTGGAGGAAAAGAAAAGATGAGAAAAACAAGAAAACTGGTATCAGCAGTACTTGCAGCATCAATGGTTGCAGGAATTGGAATGGGTTCTGTAGAAACCTATGCGAGAAGTTCAATGAGAGCCGCATGGAACGATGCTTCAAGCAGTAAGACGACAGGTACAGCAGTAAAAGATGCCTGTTATGTAGAAGATGGAAGTGAAACAGCAGAAAAGACGGCTTATTCTAATGTTTATGCAGATAGCGCCGAATGGGCTGCATGGCAGGAAAAGTGGAAAACAATCCGCAATAACTATGAGCAGATTGCATTGACACCGGGTGAAAATGCTACAAAGATGAATTTTGCATGGTATTGTGTGACAGAAGAAATACCAAAGATTAAATTGATGGATTCACAGGGCAGGGTGATTCAGGAAGTACAGGGACAGCAGAATTTGGCCAATAAGGAAACCATAACGGAAAATGATAATGTTATTACATTGATTCCGAATAAAGTTACAGTATCCGGACTTGCAGAAAACACATCATATCAGTATCAGTATTATCTTGACGGAGCATGGTCAGATACTTATACATTTGAAACAAAATCTACAGAAAATTTCTCAGTCATGTATGTCGGAGATCCGCAGATTGGAGCTTCTGTAGGACAAGATGATAATTCTAAGGAATATCATGCAATGAATGATGCATATAACTGGAATCATACATTAAGTAGTGCATTATCTGCACACAGTAATGTCAGCTTCATTCTTTCAGCCGGTGACCAGATTAACCAGACGTCGGTATCAAAAGATGCAGATAAGTTAGAACAGCAGATTGAATACGCAGGATTTTTATCAAGTCCGCTGCTTCGTAGTATGCCGGTTGCAACAACAATCGGAAACCACGACTCAAAATCAGTCAATTACAGTAATCATTTTAATAATCCGAATACGGCAACATCGGTAGCAACAACAGAAGGAAAGACAGATGCCGGTACAGATTATTATTTTACTTATGGTAATACATTATTTGTTTCCATTGATACAAACAACTATAACTGCGCAACCCATGAAAATGTAATTAAAGAGGCGGTAGAAGCCAATCCGGATGCAACATGGAGAGTATTAATGTTCCACCAGGATATTTATGGTTCCGGATATGACCATTCAGATTCTGACGGCATTGTACTTCGTACACAGCTGACACCGATTATTGACAAATACGATTTCGATGCAGTTTTACAGGGTCATGACCATACTTATTCAAGAACGTATCAGTTGTCATCAGACGGACAGACACATTCTTCTTATCAGTCTGCTCCTAAGACGAATACAGATGATTTCAGTGCATATTTAGGTGATAATGCCTGCTACAACATTTTAACAAATATTGAAAATAAAAATAATGTCGTTAATCCGGAAGGAACGGTATATTTTGAAGCTAATTCAGCAACAGGCAGTAAGTATTATCAGTTAATCGGCACACAGCAAAATTACATTGCTGCAAGAAGCCAGAGCTGGCGCCCAACCTATTCAGTGATTGATTTTACAGAAACAACACTGACCGTTAAGACCTATGATGCAGCAACCAATACAGAATTAGTGGCGGACGGAAATATAAAGACATCATATACAATTGTAAAATCAGTTGAAAAAGAAGATTTGAAGAAAGAAATTGAATCAGCAGAGGTAAAGCTGGGAGAAGTAAAGGCAGCAGGCACTTATACAGAAGAATCTGTACAGAAGCTTTCTGATACAATTGATGCAGCAAAGGCAATTTATGAGAATGCAGAAAGTACAACAACAGACGTGGCAAGTGCGGTGACATCCCTTCAGGAAGCTGTAAGTGCATTAAAAGCCGTGGATAACGGTGAAAACGGAAACGATACTGATAACAATATATCTTCCGGTGACAGTACATCTGATGGTAATAATGCCGGAAATGCCGGTACAGCAGACGATAATGCCGGAACTTCCGGTAACGGACAAACTTCAGGAAACAGCACAACTCAGACCGGCACTGCAACAACAGCAAAGTCCAATGTACAGACCGGAGATAACGCTTTTCCAACAGTGCTGTGGTTCTCACTGGGTGCGGCTTCACTGGCAGGTCTTGGCTATATTGCCGTAACTGAGAAAAAAAGAAAGAATGAGAATTAGTGCGAAAAACTGACGTTATAAAGGAACAGGATGGAAAATAAGATGAATCAAAGTAAACAGAAACGCATTCTCTTGCGTGCGGTAATCATAGTAGTGTGTCTGGCAGGGTATATTATGCTGGTAAGGGTTTTAAACAGCGTGGAAAAGACAGAAATGGTTTCCATGAAAGGGTATTCCTATCAGAAAGCAGTGGTGACGGAGGTTGTCAGGGATAACTTGACAGAGGACGGACAGCGTGCAGGGTATCAGTATTTAAAAGTAAAACTTCTGACCGGACAGCAAAAAGGAAACATCTATGATGCAACCAGTTCTGAGGGCAATCTTTTCGGTGCAGTCTGTGCAGCGGGGGATCAGGTGATTGTCAATATCAGTGTGTCCGGTGATACAACAAGCGTATCCGTTTATTCTAAAGACAGAATCCTGCAGACGGCGGTTTTTATCGGAATATTTTTACTTGCCATCTGTGTGATTGGTGGAAAAAACGGTGTGAAATCAGTTATCGGGCTGGTGTTTACTTTTTTATCCATTGTCTATCTGTTCATGCCGATGATTTACCGTGGCTGTTCTCCGTTCTGGTCAGCGGTGTTTGTGTGTGTGATTACAACGATTGTAACAATGTATCTGATAGGAGGTGTATCGGTAAAAAGTGCAGCTTCGGTTATTGGTACAACGGCAGGCGTAGTAACGGCAGGCATTGCAGCAAGCCTTTTTGGATTATCAGCAGATATTGACGGCTATAATGTGAGCAATATTGAAACGCTTGTTTATGTCGGTCAGAATACAAAAATCCAGATTGGCGGTCTGTTATTTGCAGGTATTTTAATCGCTTCACTTGGTGCAGTTATGGACGTGGCAATGTCGGTTTCATCGGCAATCTGTGAAATTGATGCCAAAACAGGAAACCTGACATGGACAGAGTTGTTTAAAAGCGGACTACACGTGGGGCGTGATATGATGGGAACAATGTCCAATACGTTGATACTGGCATTTGTCGGCGGTTCGTTAAGCACACTGGTTATAGATTATGCCTACAACCTGCCGCTGATCCAGCTGATAAATTCTTATAATATCGGCATCGAAATTATGCAGGGAATTGCAGGAAGCTTAGGTGTTATCCTTACAGTTCCGTTTGTGGCACTGGTGACAGCCGTGCTTTTAGCAGAGCGTCGGAAAGTAAAAATTACACAGTAAAACAGGAATTTAACAAAGCACTTTACGTAGATTTTACATAGTTTACGCAAAGTGCTTTTCCTTTACATATACGCTTAAAATTTACGAAGACTTTACATAGATTTAAGGAAAACGTGATAGTGAATTTTACATCGGTTAAGGTATGATAACAATGTCGAAAGGAAAGAGAAATCCTTCCAAAACATTATTTTTTTAATAAAGAAAGAGGAAAAAAACATGAGAATGAAAAATTGGAAAAGATTTGCGGCAGTAGCAATGAGCGTAATGTGCATGGGTACAATGGTTGCATGCGGAAGTTCAGGTTCAGCATCAAATGATTCGAAAACAGGCAGTGCCGGTTCTTCATCAAAGAGCCAGACAATCACAGTTGTATCAAGAGAAGACGGTTCCGGTACAAGAGGTGCATTTATCGAACTGTTTGGTATCGAAGAAAAAGATGCAAGCGGTAAGAAAGTAGATAACACAACAGATGATGCAACAATCACAAACAGCACAGAAGTCATGATGACAACTGTTGCAGGTGATGAAGCAGCAATCGGTTATACATCACTTGGTGCATTAAATTCAAGCATTAAGGCATTAAAGGTTGACGGTGCAGAAGCAACAGCAGCCAATGTAAAGAGCGGTACATACAAGATTTCAAGACCGTTTAACATCGCAACAAAGGGAACAGTATCAGAAGTAACACAGGATTTCATCAACTACATTTTAAGTGAAGACGGACAGAAGATTGTAGAATCAAACGGTTACATTTCACAGGGTAACAGCGGTGTATTTACAAGCAACGGCGCATCAGGAAAGATTGTTGTTGCAGGTTCTTCTTCTGTAACACCGGTTATGCAAAAACTGTTAGAAGCATATCAGAAGGTTAACACAGGTGCTAAGATTGAACTTCAGGAAAACGATTCAACAACCGGTATGACAGCAGCAATTGACGGTACATGCGATATTGGTATGGCATCAAGAGAATTAAAGGACAGCGAAAAGAGTGCCGGTCTTACCAATCAGGTAATCGCACTGGATGGTATTGCAGTTATCGTAAACAACAAAAACAGCGCTTCAAACATCACATCTGAACAGGTAAAGGCAATCTTTACAGGTGAAACAACAGACTGGAACAATGTAAAGTAATTCTATAACCCATCCTTTTTAAAAGCTGCCGCACTAAGATAGAAAATGAGAAAGACAAAAAATCTTAGTGTGGCGGCGTGTTTGTGCGTAAGAAGGGAGCATTTGTAAAATGAAAGTAAAAGAAAAAGTAATGGAATATGTATTTTTACTATGTGCATGCGTGTCGATTCTGGCAGTTGCATTGATCTGCATATTCCTGTTTGCAAACGGACTGCCGGCAATGAAAGAAATCGGTGTGTTTGATTTCCTGCTTGGAAAACGATGGAAACCGGGAAATGATATTTACGGAATCTTTCCGATGATTCTCGGCAGTATTTATGTAACAGCCGGAGCGATTATTGTCGGTGTTCCGATTGGACTTTTAACAGCAGTTTATCTTGCAAAATTCTGTCCGGCAGGACTTTATAAAATTATCAAACCGGGAATTGACCTGCTGGCAGGAATCCCTTCGGTCGTATATGGATTTTTTGGTTTATGTGTGATTGTACCGGCGGTCAGAACGCTGTTTAAAGACACGTTTGGCGGGAACGGTCAGAGCATTTTTACGGCATCCGTCTTACTTGGCATCATGATTTTACCGACGATTATCGGCATTGCAGAATCCGCAATCCGCGCCGTGCCAGAACGGTATTACCAGGGGGCGCTGGCACTTGGGGCAACGCATGAAAGAGCCGTATTTTTAACCGTTGTACCGGCTGCAAAATCCGGTATCATGGCAGGAATTGTTTTAGGAATTGGCCGTGCAATCGGTGAAACAATGGCGGTCATCATGGTTGCCGGTAATCAGGCAAGAATGCCAAAGGGCATTTTTCAGGGTATCCGTACATTAACGGCCAATATTGTTATTGAAATGGGTTATGCAACAGATTTACACAGAGAAGCGTTAATTGCAACGGGCGTTGTATTATTCGTCTTTATTTTAATTATTAACACGCTCTTTTCTATCCTGAAACGGAAGGAGGTACACTAATCATGGAAAATGTAAAAGCAGCTATGGAAAATGCCGGCAGCGCCGGTAAGGCAGAGGCAATTAATTATCAGAGTGTGAAGCAGAAATTTCAAAGCTATTTAAAACATCCGGGTTCCTTTGCGGTGTATATTCTGACTTCGCTGGCAGCACTGATTACGGTACTGGTTTTAGGATTTATTATTGTATACATTCTTGTAAAAGGTGTTCCGCATCTGACACCGGACCTGTTTGCATGGGAGTATAATTCGGAAAATGTATCCATGCTTCCGTCCATTATTAATACGCTGTTACTGACGGCACTGGCACTTGTGATTGTTGTGCCGATTGGTATATTTTCAGCCATTTATATGGTGGAATACGCCAAAAAAGGAAATAAAATTGTCAGCATTGTCCGCGTGACAGCAGAAACCTTATCCGGTATTCCCTCAATTGTATATGGGTTATTTGGCATGATTTTCTTTGTCGGTGTCTGCCACTTCGGAAATTCCCTGCTTGCCGGTGCATTGACGGTTGCGATTATGGTATTGCCGACGGTTATGAGAACGACAGAAGAAGCTCTGATTTCCGTACCGAACAGCTATCGAGAGGGCAGCTTCGGACTGGGTGCCGGAAAACTGCGGACTGTATTTAAAGTTGTGCTTCCGTCTGCCGTTCCGGGCATTTTATCCGGTATTATTCTGGCAACGGGACGAATTGTCGGTGAAACGGCGGCGCTGATTTATACGGCAGGAACGGTTGCCAAAGTGCCGGAAAGCGTTTTTGATTCCACAAGAACACTTGCTGTCCATATGTATAACCTGTCTAAAGAAGGTTTAAACACCAATCAGGCATACGCCACGGCAGTTGTACTGTTAATTGTAGTAATTCTTATCAATATGCTGTCTAATTTTGCGGCACGAAAACTGTCTGCAAAGCAGAAATAAACTTGATTCTTTGGCAGTGCTGTTGTATGCTTATAAAAGATGATTCATGGGAGGATTTTCAGAATGACAATTGGTGAACGCATTAAAGCCAAAAGAAAAGAAAAAAATATTTCTGTAGAGTATGTAGCAAAAGCACTTGGTGTTTCGGTTTCTACGGTATACAGATATGAAGATTCTACGATTGAGAAAATACCCATCAAAGTTTTTGATAAGCTGTGTCAGATTTTTGAAACATCCGCTTCGGAGCTGATGGGCAATGACAGTACGGTACAAAAAACAGCAGACAGTGAACTGCCAAGAGAATTTGAAAATGCGCAGGATGCAATGGAATTTATGCTCAAGATGCCGACACTGGCGGCATTTGGAGGTTATAATCCCGATGAGATGAGCGAAGAAACAATTGTGGAATTTGCCAATGAAATTTTGCAGCAGCTCAAGCTGGTAAGCTATAAATATAAGAGATGATGACGGGGGAGAGAAGAATGAGAGCACAGCAGATTATCAGGCTTGCCTGTGATATCAAATCCGTCTGGAAGACAAACAATCCATTTGAAATTGCGGAAAAGTACGGCATTAAGGTTTTAATCCGGAATGTGAATATCGGGGACTTTAAGGCGCAGACATTGAAAATGGAAGGGTATCCGACGATTATATCTATTAACGGCTTATACAGCACGCTGTCACAAAAAGTTCTGTGTGCACACGAACTGGGACACGCCCTGTTGCATACAGAACCGATTAACCATTTTGATGTTACGACAAAAAATGTCCATACGAATGTGGAATATGAAGCCAATCTGTTTGCCGTGGCACTGCTTTGTAATGAAGATGAATTTAATATGCCGCTTGCCAAGATGAGCAATGCGGTATTAAAAAGCATTTTAGACTGCAACGTCAGCTACGGACAGGGAGAAAAGTAGGCACATGGAAAAAATTTTATTATTCGGGACGAAACCGGCAGATACCCTGCTTGTAAAAAAGCTGGCAGACAATATGCGCATTGCGGTACAGGAAGTACCGGTATCGCTCTATGACTGTACGATAGAGCAGCTTTTAGCCGTAAAAGGTGTGGGCATTATAGGCGGTACACAGAGTAAAGCACAGGATTTTACAGGCGGAACGCAGAATGAAGTGCAAAATTTCGCAGTCGGCGCAGTACAGGCAGAATTAAAGTCAGAGCCGGGGATGCTGTTGTTTTGTGATGTGACGGAAAAGCATCTGGATAAATTTTTATTTGAATTAAGAAATAAGCAGTCAAGGATTGACTATAAGGCAGTGCTTACACCAACCAACAGAACGTGGAATGTGCGGCGACTGTATGCGCATATGGCAATGGAGCGCATGAGCCATGAGCGCGGGAAGTAGGAGATTTATACAGATTGTTTTATGGAAGCTGTAAACTGAAAAACTCATGTTTTGGATTTAAAATATAAAAATAATTGTAAAAATATTCTTGCATGTGCAGGTAACACTGTATATAATAATACACAACAGCAAAATACTTTTCAGGGTCAGGTGAAATTCCTAACCGGTGGTATAGCCCACGAGCCGCAAGGCATGATTCGGTGTAACTCCGAAGCCGACAGTACAGTCTGGATGAAAGAAAAGGTCATTGAGCAGTTATGTATACACTGATTGAAGACTCTGGAATGTGAAAGCATTTCAGAGTTTCATTTTTTGTATTACACAATATGCGGGGTGCCGCAAGGCATCTTATGTTTTCAATAAAAAGAACCCCTGAAAAGGAACCGTGTTATACGGACTTTTCAGGGGTTTTGTGCATTTTATGGAAAAACAGTTGTAAACAAAAAAATGATAATAAAAAGAAGGTGCGTAAAATTGAACAGCAGTCAGACAAAACAATATATGTACCGGGCGCTGGAGCTGGCAAAAAAGGGAACAGGCGCGGTTAATCCAAATCCGCTGGTTGGTGCGGTGCTGGTAAAGGACAACCGGATTATCGGAGAAGGGTATCATCAAAAATACGGACAGCTGCACGCAGAACGCAATGCGATAGCGGACTGTTACAGACGCGGTGAAAATCCGGCGGGAGCAGAACTTTACGTGACGTTAGAGCCATGCTGTCACTACGGAAAAACACCGCCCTGTACGGAGGCAATTATTGAAAATAAGATTGTAAAGGTATATGTCGGTTCAAATGACCCGAATCCGCTTGTAGACGGCGGCGGTATTGCGGTACTGCGGGCGCATGGAATTGAAGTGGAAACCGGTATTTTAAAACAGGAGTGCGATGCACTCAATGAAATCTTTTTCCATTATATCCGCACGAAACGCCCATTTGTACTGATGAAATACGCAATGACAATGGACGGAAAAATCGCAACGGTGACAGGCGATTCCAAGTGGATTACGGGAGAGGCGGCACGCAGGCAGGTGCATGAAGACAGGAACCGCTGTGCGGCGATTATGGCAGGTGTCGGAACGGTGATTGCCGATAATCCGATGTTAAACTGCCGTCTGCCGGAGGGACATTCGCCGGTAAGAATTATCTGTGACACGTCACTGCGTACCCCGGCTGATTCGCTTGTTGTAACAACGGCAAAGGAAATACCGACAATACTTGCAACGTGCTGTACGGATAAAGAAAAACAAAAAGTATTTACCGATAAAGGCTGTAAAATTCTTGAAGTATCGGAAACGTATGACAAAAACGGCAAAAAGCAGCTGGATTTACAGGATTTATGCAAACAGCTCGGTGAACAAAAAATCGACAGCGTGCTTTTAGAGGGCGGTGCAGCATTAAACGGGTCTGCCTTACAGGCGGGAATTGTAAGCTGCGTGCAGACTTATATAGCACCAAAGATTTTTGGCGGGCAGGAAGCAAAATCACCGGTCGGCGGAAGCGGTGTCAAGCTGGCATGTGAGGCATATGAATTTGAAATCAAAGAAATCCGCCGGATTGGTGAAGACATTTTAATCAGGAGTGTGCCAAAGAAAATACAGGAAGGAGTGTAGAGCAGATGTTTACAGGAATTATCGAAGAAGTCGGAACGATAAAGCAGATTCAGAAAAATCCAGCATCGGCGGTTCTTACGATTGCGGCAGACACGGTGCTTGAGCAGACTAAAATCGGTGACAGCATTGCGGTCAACGGTGTGTGCCTCACAGTAACGGATTTAAAAGCCGGCAGTTTTACGGCAGACGTCATGCATGAAACCCTGCGGCGGTCTTCGCTTGGCAGTGTCCGCCCAGGCAGTCCGGTGAATCTGGAACGTGCAATGCAGTTAGGCGGAAGATTTGGCGGACATATTGTGTCGGGGCATATTGATGCAACCGGGAAAATTCTTGGTATCCGTGAAGATGACAATGCAGTGTGGTACAGGATTGGTGCAGATTATAAAATACTAAAATATATTGTGGAAAAGGGTTCGGTGGCGTTAGACGGTATCAGCCTGACCGTGGCAGAGGTGCGAAGTGACAGCTTCAGCGTATCGGTGATTCCACACACAAGGGCGAACACAACACTTACACATAAAAAAATTGGTGATATTATTAATATTGAAACGGACTGTATCGGTAAATATATTGAAAAACTGATACCGGAACACGGCGGCGGTGTGAGCCGCGAAGTGCTGTTAAGGAACGGATTTATTTAGGAAAGGTGAACAAAAATGAGTGAATTTCAGTTTAGTACGGTGGATGAAGCACTGGAAGATTTAAAAAACGGAAAAATTATTCTCGTAGCGGATGATGAAGACCGCGAAAATGAAGGCGATATGATTTGTGCGGCAGAATTTGCGACGACAGAAAATGTTAATTTTATGGCGACACACGCTAAGGGCTTAATCTGTATGCCGATGAGTGAAGAAATCTGCCGCCGCTTACAGTTTCCGCAGATGGTGACAGACAATACGGACAATCATGAAACAGCATTTACCGTATCTGTCGATTATGTGGAAACAACGACAGGCATTTCCGCAAAGGAACGCGGACTGACGGCACGAAAATGTGTGGAAGACGGTGTAAAACCGCAGGATTTCAGAAGACCGGGACATATGTTTCCGCTGATGGCAAAGAAAAACGGCGTGTTAGAGCGCAACGGACACACCGAAGCGACAGTGGACTTGATGAAGCTGGCGGGATTAAAGCAGTGCGGTCTGTGCTGTGAAATCATGAAGGATGACGGTACCATGATGCGCATGGATGAATTAAAGGAACTGGCACAAAAATACCAGTTAAAATTTATCACGATTGCCGCTCTGCAGGATTACAGAAAAAAGCATGATAAGCTCATAGAGCGCGTAGCAGTGACAAAAATGCCGACAAAGTACGGTGAATTCAAGGCATACGGTTATATCAATCTTTTAAACGGAGAACATCATGTTGCACTGGTAAAAGGTGAAATCGGTGATGGAAAAGACCTTTTATGCCGTGTCCATTCGGAGTGCCTGACAGGCGATGCGTTCGGTTCCCTGCGTTGTGACTGCGGACAGCAATTTGCTGCTGCAATGACACAGATTGAAAAAGAAGGCAGGGGAATTCTGCTATATATGCGGCAGGAAGGAAGAGGTATCGGATTGATTAATAAGCTGCGTGCCTATGAATTGCAGGATAACGGAATGGATACACTGGAAGCCAATCTGGCGC
>JABLTL010063559.1_pt1 | contig 19572 bp, 16 predicted proteins | sample 7160151 | NCBI WGS metagenome assembly JABLTL01 (sample SAMN14651223, study PRJNA627086) | human gut metagenome | isolation source: feces | host: Homo sapiens
ATCCACGAGATGCATATGGAGGAGGATGCAGGTAAGCTGATTCATGATGAGTGGGAAGACTGCTCCCTGGTTGACTACAACCGAAGTGGCGTGCCGCTTATCGAGATCGTATCTGAGCCGGATATGAGAAGTGCAGATGAGGTTATCGCTTATCTGGAGAAGCTTCGCCTGATCATTCAGTATCTGGGTGCTTCTGACTGCAAACTGCAGGAGGGCTCCATGCGTGCGGACGTAAACCTTTCCGTGCGCGAAGTGGGCGCGGAGAAATTTGGCACCAGAACCGAGATGAAGAACCTGAACTCCTTCAAGGCAATTGCTCGTGCTATCGAGGGTGAGAAGGCGCGCCAGATTGAGCTTATCGAAGAGGGCAAGGCCGTCATCCAGGAGACGAGACGCTGGGACGATAACAAGGAATATTCCTATGCGATGCGTTCCAAGGAGGACGCACAGGATTACCGTTACTTCCCGGAGCCAGATCTGGTTCCGGTTGTGATCAGTGAAGAATGGCTGGAGGAGGTTCGTTCCCGTCAGCCGGAGCTGCGTGATGAGAAGATGGCGCGCTATCGCAGAGAGTACGATATCCCGGATTACGATATTGAGATTCTGACGGGCTCGAAGCATATGGCGGATCTATTCGAGGAGACGATCGCAATCTGCGGCAAGCCGAAGGAGGTCTCCAACTGGCTGATGGTGGAAACCATGCGTCTGCTAAAGGAGAAGAATCAGGAGCCGGAGGATATCTCCTTCTCACCGGAGCATCTGGCAGCGCTGATCGGACTGATTGAGGACGGTAAGATCAACCGCACGACCGCCAAGGAAGTTTTCGAGGTGATCTTTGCGGAGGACGTGGACCCGGTTGCCTATGTAGAAGAAAAAGGACTCGGTATGGTGAGCGATGACGGTGCTCTGCGCGAGGTTGTTGAGAACGTGATTCGTGATAATCCACAGTCGGTAGAGGATTATCATGCCGGCAAGAAGAAGGCGATCGGTTTCCTGGTTGGACAGACGATGAAAGCCATGCATGGCAAGGCGGATCCAGCGAAAATCAACAAGCTTCTGGCAGAGCTCTTATAAATTGATCTGGTGCCGCGGTTTTTTTCGGGCAACATCGCTGTAAAGCAAAAAGTAAGAAAATGATTCAGCAGTTATAAAAGCCGGAAGCCTGAATTCCGGCTTTTTCTCAAAGAGAAGATATGATTTCAGACAGTAGTCAGAAATAATTAAGGAATTAACGGATTGCACTTTTTCAGAAAATACGATATGATATTATAGTATGTGGGAGTCGGCAACAAAGAGCTCCTGAAACACATAATGCTTCCCGGAAGCACAATATCGGAGGAAAGGTTATATGCGAGACAAGGAGAGGATGAGCGGCCGCTATGAAGAAGAGGAATCAACGCATTCCCGTAGCCGACAGGCCCGTCAGAGAGCAAGAAAAAAGAAGAAAAAGAAGATGATTGTTCTTGTCATCATCGAAGTGCTAGCTCTGCTGGTGATTGCAGCAGGCGCATTTGCTTATTTCTATGTACAGAATCAATATGACAAGATCGAGACAGTTGCGTTTCAGAAGCATGATGTTGCCACGAACCCGGATCTTCCCAGTTCGGTTGTCGAGACCAGTAAGGGATATCGCACGATTATGTTCTACGGCGTGGATGCCCGCAACAACAGTGATCTGACGAAGAACGCGAACTCGGATTCCGTTATCATCTGCAGCATTAATAATGATACGAAGGAAATTAAGCTGGTTTCCGTTCTGCGCGATACCATGGTTCAGACGACGGATGGCAAGTACCACAAGCTGACGGACGTCTATGCTGCCTATGGTGTGCAGGAAGCACTTGAGACGATCAACCGAAACTTCGACCTGAATATCACAGAGTATGTTACGGTGAACTGGTATGCAGTCGCCGAGACGATTGATTTGATGGGTGGTCTGGATATTGAGATCACGGATAAGGAAGCAGCAGCGATTAACCAGTTCCTGTGGGAGACTTCAAAGTCTACAGGAATTGCCTCCAGCAATGTGGACGTCTATGAAGGTGTTCATCATCTGGACGGTATCCAGAGTACGACATATGCCCGTGTACGCAATGTCGGACATCACGACATCACCCGCGCGGAGCGTCAGAGAAAGGTCATCAGCCTGATGCTTGAGAAGGCGAAGCAGTCCAGCATCGGTACGCTGAATGATATCTGCAATACTGTATTTCCGAATATTTCCACGAATCTGACGCTGAGCGATATTCTTTCTCTTGCTTCGGATGTTGCTTCCTACAAGATTGCGGATCAGGGGCTGTTCCCGTACAAGTACTGGGATCAGAGCGGCGGTCACTACTATGTGTATTGCAATACCCTTACAGAGAATGTAGATCAGCTTCACACCTTCCTGTTCGGTAATGAAGATTATACACCTTCTTCGACGGTTCAGACCATCAGCGAATATATCCTGGATTACCGTTCGGAGCACGAGTAACTATCCGGAGAGGTAGAAAAATTATCGTTACGAATTATCAGAACTGACACAGATTTATCACAAACGCCTGTTACACTGGTACATACTATGATATCAGGGAAAAAGCCTTTTGACCCTGCTATTATCTTATGGTATGATTGTAACAGGCGCTTTTGTCTGCAATAAGAGGGAGAATAATATGAGTGATTTTTACGGCGGAGAAAATCCTGGTGGGGAAGATCCTAACAAGAAGAAGCCGGGCATGGGGAAGAAATTTCTGCTGATTCTGCTGGCAATCGTACTGGTCAGCGGTGTGGTTGGCGGAGGTGTCTACTATGTAACGCAGATGATCGAACCGGAGGACGGTTGGGCGTCTCTGTTTACTTCGGAGGAAGATACGTCCTCGCTGATCGTGAAGGATACGGAGAGCACTACGGAGGACGCTTTCTCCGGCGAATCGCAGACAGCGGCGGAGACGGTACCGGTGACCGGCGAGACACAGATCGCGCAGGTGGAGAGTGCGGATGTTGCGGCAGCCTCCGGCAGTACCGGCGGCGTTGTCATCGTGGATGTGTCGGATGTGGTGGATTCCACGCTTCCTTCGATTGTAGCGATCACAAATACGATCGTGTATGAGAACTATAAGAACTATTATGGCTTCTATTCAAAACCGGACGATACCTACGAGGTGACCGGTAGCGGCTCCGGCATTATTCTGGGAGATAATGGGAGCGAACTCTGGATTGTAACAAATAACCATGTGATTGAGGATGCTACTTCCCTTACGATCACCTTTAACAACGGATCGACAGCGGAAGCTTATGTGAAGGGCACGGACGAGGATAACGATGTGGCAGTGGTTGGAGTCTCTCTGGCTTCTCTCAGTGATGAGACGAAGTCCTCAATTCGCGCGATTACGATCGGTGATTCGGACAGTCTGCGTATGGGAGAGGGCGTGATTGCGATCGGCAATGCGCTCGGCTTTGGACAGTCGGTAACGACCGGATGCATCAGCGCGCTGAACCGCGTAATGCAGACGACGGATGGCAGTACGATGACTCTGATTCAGACGGATGCGGCGATCAATCCAGGCAACAGCGGTGGTGCCCTGCTGGATCGGGACGGACGCCTGATCGGTATCAATGTCGCCAAGCTCTCCGATTCGGATGTGGAGGGCATGGGCTTCGCAATCCCGATTTCGCAGGTGCGCGATATCATCGACGAACTCTCCCTGATCAAGGGGATCGGCGGGAGTGACAAGGTCAGCGAGGAGGATTATCCTTATCTCGGTGTGCAGCTGAAAGATATTTCTGAAAATATGGTAACAAACTATGGCATGCCGGCGGGAATTCTGGTATATTATGTAGAAGAGAACAGCCCGGCGCAGGTGGCGGGCATCATGAATAACGATGTGATTACCAGTTTTGACGGTCATACTGTGCGTACCTATGAGGATCTGAATCAGCTTCTGCCCTATTATGCGGGAGGAACGACAGTAACGTTAACGGTCAGCCGTATGGAGCAGGGCTCCTATCAGGAACAGACGGTGGAAGTCACGCTTGGCTTCCGCGCGGATCATACATCCTGAGAAAGCATGCCCTTCGGATGATCACAGGAAGGGACAGCCATACAACCATGAAGTTTTTACGAACGATAACAGGACGAATTGTAATAGTGGGAACCATGATCGCCATACAGGTGGTCTGGTTCCTGCTTTTTATGTATAAGCTTACGGATTATTCGCTGGGGATCAACATTGCGCTGAAGACACTCAGCCTGTTTGTGGTTCTGCATATTATGGGGAAGAACAACAATCCAGCCTCTAAGCTGGCCTGGATTATTCCTGTGATGGCCTTCCCATTGCTTGGCGGTCTTCTATATCTGGTTCTTTATCAAAGAAAGCCGGCCAGAAAGCTGAGACACCGGATGGAGGCATCGGAGGCCAGGATTCAACCGATGATGAAGGTACAGAATGGGATTTGTGAGAAATTGCAGGATACGGATCCGGCGGCTGCCGGTCAGATGCGCTACATCCAGAATATCTGCCATATGTCGCCGCATGCCGAGACAGACACGGTATACTTTTCTTCCGGAGAAGAATTTCTTCCGGTGTTTCTGGAGAAGCTGAAGCAGGCGAAACACTATATTTTCATGGAATACTTTATTATTCATGAAGGCGTGATGTGGAATCAGATCCTGGAAGTCCTGAAAGAGAAGGTGTCGGAGGGGGTGGATGTCCGCGTGATCTATGATGATGTGGGAAGCCTTACTTATCTGCCGCCGGATTATCATGATCAGCTGGAAGCGACGGGGATTCGCTGTGAAGCGTTCAATCCGTTCGTTCCGTTCGTGTCTACGATCATGAATCACCGCGATCACAGGAAGATTACCGTGATTGATGGTTATATCGGATTTACCGGAGGTCTGAATTTCGGAGACGAGTATATCAATGTGACAAATCGCTACGGCTATTGGAAGGACAATGCAATTATGCTGACCGGAGAGGGTGTATGGAACCTGAATGTGATGTTCCTTACGATGTGGAACAGCATTCGCCGAACAGATTCTTCGTTCGAGCAGTATCGACCCCGCGTATTCCATCCGGAGCCTTTTGCCGGAAACGGTTATGTGCAGCCTTATCACGATACGCCGCTGGATGATGAGAATGTGGGAGAGAATGTCTACCTGAACCTGATCAACGGCAGTCAGCACCACTTGACGATTCTGAATCCTTATGTGGTTCTGGATAATGAGATGATTACGGCGCTGGGGCTGGCGGCGAAGAGAGGCGTGGAGGTTTCCCTTGTCGTGCCGGGTACTTCGGACAGTTGGCTGGTAAGCAAGCTGGCGGATACCTACTATCCGCAGCTGATGGAGCAGGGCGTGAAGATTTACCGCTATCAGCCTGGATTCATTCATGAGAAGGTCTTCGTGAGCGATGGAAAAGCGGCGACGGTCGGTACCTTTAACCTGGATTATCGCAGTCTGTACCTGCACTTTGAGTGCGGCGTCTTCCTGTACCGGACCGATTCCGTCCGGCAGGTGGAGGCAGATGCCGCGCAGGTGCTGTCGCAGTGTGAACCGCTGACCATGGAGATGATCGAGAAGGGTTTCTTCGTAGGGATGCTGCAGCGGATTCTGAGAATCTTCGCTCCATTGATATAAACAATAAAAAAATCCCCGGATTGCATATCCATCGCGGATGGATGGGCTTTCCGGGGGTTTTCAGTTTCCTGATTTGTTGGACTCTTCGTTCTTACGGTTATTAGTCCTTCAGAAGTTCTTTCATGATGTAGGCATAGATCTGCTGATTGGACTCCCGCCAGTTATCGCAGACAACTTCCGCCTGATCCTTCGTGGGAACTGATACCTCCACTTTGATCAGAGGCTGTTTCCCTTCGCGGACTTCACACTGAACGACATATTCCTGGTTTGTGGCCCGGTAGTAATCCGAGACGATACCGACTTCATTCCGAAGCCTCACCTTGTTCTCCCTCAGGAACAGATCGATATCTTCCACAATGGCTTCCGAGATCGTCTTGCCGAAGAAACCAAGTGTCTCTTCGCCTTCCCGCGTAATCTCATACCTGGAACTGTTCCGAATCACTTCCTGCTTGACCAGATGAGCTTCCAGAAGCTCGTTCAGCGCCTGCTGCAGTGTAAAATAGGTAGTGTACTCCTTGTCCAGAAAAAACTCGGAGATCTGAGAGCCGGACAGCGGAAACTTGGCCTGACGCAGCATATACAGGATCATTAATTTATAGAGTGTTAACGGTTCCGAAAGCATGGGATTCTACCTCTTTGGATGTTGAGTTAAATAAATTTCTTTACCGCCTGGCTGACAATTTCCGATACCTGAGGATCGAAGGCTTCCGGCAGAATGAAATCATCGCAGAGCTTTTCCGGAGGCACCAGATCGGCAATGGCAGTAGCAGCTGCCAGCTTCATATCCTCTGTGATGGCGGTTGCGCGGCCTTCCAGAGCGCCTTTGAAGATACCGGGGAAGATGACGACATTGTTCACCTGGTTCGGGAAATCCGAGCGTCCGGTGCCAATGATGCGTGCACCGCCGGCCTTTGCTTCATCCGGCATGATCTCAGGGATCGGGTTCGCCATGGCGAAGAGGATCGCGTCCTTGTTCATGGTGCTTACCATCTCCTTTGTTACGATACCGGGAGCGGATACACCTACCATGATATCTGCCCCGACAAGCGCGTCTGCCAGCGTGCCGGTACGTCCTTCAAGATTCGTTACTTCCATCATCTGTTCCTGCATCCAGTTCAGACCATCCATACCTTTCTTCAGGATGCCGACCTTGTCGCACATGGTAATATTGGGGAAACCATAGCGAAGCAGCAGCTTGGTGATTGCTACTCCAGCAGAACCTGCACCGTTCACTACGATGCGGCAGTCCTCCTTCTTCTTGCCGACAACACGGAGACTGTTGATGATGCCTGCCAGTACAACGATAGCGGTTCCGTGCTGGTCATCATGGAATACCGGAATATCCAGGCGCTGCTTCAGCTTCTCCTCAATTTCGAAGCAGCGGGGCGCGGAGATGTCCTCCAGATTGATGCCTCCGAAGATGGGAGCGATGCGAACAACTGTCTCTACGATCTCATCCACATCCTGTGTATCCAGGCAGATCGGGAATGCGTTGACACCGCCGAATTCCTTGAAGAGAACACACTTGCCTTCCATAACCGGGATGGCAGCTTTTGCGCCGATGTTGCCGAGACCGAGTACGGCGCTGCCGTCAGAGACAACGGCTACTGTGTTCTGCTTGATGGTATACTTGTATACGGCTTCCGGGTCGCGAGCGATTACGCGGCAGGGCTCTGCTACACCGGGAGTGTAAGCCAGGGACAGATCCTCGCGGCTGTTTACTTTGGACTTGGCGGTTGTTTCTAACTTCCCTTTCCATTGAGCGTGAAGTTCCAGTGCCTTTTCGTCTAATGTCATGGTCTTTTCTCTCTTTTCTGAAATATGTTGATAATGACTGCTGATAGGGTACAAAAAGCCGATTACCCGCCGAATGGCGGCGATCACGGCTTTCTCCACGATCAGTATATCAAGTTCATATAATGAAATCAAGAAAAAAACAGAAAAACTCTTCCTATTTGCCGCAGAATCGGATATAATAAAATATATTGAAACGATTCAGGCATTTCTACCATATCTTATATACTGGAATGACATGACCGCAAGCCTGCTGCATAATACAGCAGGGATTTCAAACACCAGAATGATCAGTATAGTTACAAGGTTTTAAAAAATTCTATATTCCGGGAACGGGAGCAATCGCTTCCGGCGTCTCTATATGTTTAAGGAGTTATTTATTTATGCAAGATGATTTAGCGAAGATGTCTCTGGACGAGTTGAAAGAAGTTGCCAGAGAAAAAGGATTAAAAGGTATCAGTAAATTAAGAAAGAGTGAGATTCTGGCACGACTGACGGAGTCCGGAGAAGCCGTGTTGCCGGCAGAGAAGAACGCATCGGAGCCGAAGCACACGGTGAAGGCTAAAGATAACGATAAGGAAACAGAGATGAAGGCTGAGAACGGAGCCGAAGTTTCCGCAGAATCCGGGAAGAAACCGGAAAGAAGAAAAGGAAGCCGGACTGCCGTAAGAACCAGCCATAAAGCGGACAGCAGCGAAGAACGCAAGGAAGAACAAAGAGAAGAGAAGAGGGAAGCTGCGAATCTGGTCGCAGAGAAGGCGGACGAACAGCCGGAACATTCCGATGCGGCGGAGAATCCGATGCGCCAGGAGGCGTCCGCGGCAGCCGAGAAGACAGGCGAACCGGCAGCGACGAGGAATCCTAGAAGAGGTCATACCATGACCTTCCGGCCTTCCGGCAATAACCGCACGACATATTCCCGGCAGGAGGGAAGAAATTCCTACAGCCGCAGCAATAACCGGAACAGTGAGAATTATGAGGCCCGCAGCTACCGGAACAATAGTGACAGTCAGGACAGCCGGAACTACCGCAATAATAATGACAATCAGGATAACCGGAATTATCGTAACAACAGCGATAGTCAGAGCTATCCGAATAACGGTGACAGTCAGGACAGCCGGAATTATCGCTACAGCGACAATGGTAATTCCCGCGGCTACCGGAACAATAATGATAATCAGGATAGTCGGAACTACCGCAATAACGGGGGACAGGATAACCGGAATGGCAATCGCGGCAGTGAAATCTATGACTCCCGCGGTTACCGGAATAATGATAACCAGGGGTATCGGAATACGAATAGCGACAGGCAGGACAATATGGGCTACCGTTATGGCGATAACGGAGACTCCCGCGGCTATCGCGGCAATAATGACAGTCAGGACAACCGCAGCTATTATCGGGAGCCGGAGCGTGAGAATGATTATATGGATGACCGGAATGAAGGTGCGAATCAGTTCCCTCCGGGTGTAGAGGATATCAGTGCTCTGGACAGCGGTGAGACGGCGCACGGTATTCTGGAAGTTATGCCGGAGGGTTACGGCTTTATCCGCAGTGAGAATTATATGCCCGGCGACAATGATATTTATGTGGCTCCGTCGCAGATCCGCCGTTTCGGCATGAAGACTGGCGATATTGTAACCGGATCGATCCGTATCAAGACCGGCAATGAGAAGTTCGCAGCTCTTCTTTATGTAAAGTCGATCAACGGAGAGCATCCTTCCGTTGCGGAACACCGCAAGAGTTTCGAGGATCTGACCCCGATTTTCCCGAACTCACGTCTGCATCTGGAGACTTCCGGCGGCCCGGTGTCCATGCGTATCATGGATCTGCTCTGTCCGATCGGCAAGGGACAGAGAGGCATGATCGTATCGCCGCCCAAGGCAGGTAAGACAACGCTGATGAAGCAGGTGGCGACGGCAATTACGCAGAATCATCCGGATATGCACTTGATTCTTCTGCTGATCGATGAGCGTCCGGAGGAAGTTACGGATATTAAGGAATCTATCTGCGGAGATAATGTAGAAGTTATCTATTCCACGTTCGACGAGCTCCCGGAACATCATAAGCGTGTGGCGGAGATGGTACTGGGACGGGCGAAGCGTCTGGTGGAACATGGGCGTGACGTTGTTATCCTTCTGGACAGCATTACCCGTCTGTCCCGTGCCTACAACCTGACGGTGGCATCCAGCGGACGTACGCTTTCCGGTGGTCTGGATCCGGCAGCTCTGTATATGCCGAAGAAGTTCTTTGGTTCGGCCAGAAACATGAGAGAAGGTGGAAGCCTTACGATCCTGGCGACCGCGCTGGTGGATACCGGAAGCCGTATGGATGATGTAATCTTCGAGGAATTCAAGGGAACCGGCAATATGGAAGTTGTACTTGACCGCAAGCTTTCCGAGAAGAGAGTCTTCCCGGCGATCGACCCGCTGAAGTCCGGTACAAGAAGAGACGATCTGCTTCTGACGAAGCAGGAGTACGACGCAGTGAACCGGATGCGCAACCTGGTATCCGGCAAAAAACCGGAGGAATCCGCCGAAGTGATCATCACAGAGTTCTGCAAGACGACGACAAACACGGAATTTGTCCATAAGATCGAGAAAATTCACTTTTAAAGGCTTGCAATCCTGAAAGACATATGATATAATACTTATCGCTGTTCGTTTGGGCAGTAATCACATGGAATTCAGGGGCAGGGCGCTGCTCCGCCCATAGAAATACGATAGAGAGGTGACAATCATGCAGGAGAACATTCAACCCAAGTATTATCAGGCTAAGGTTACTTGCAACTGCGGTAACGAATTCGTAACGGGTTCCACTAAGCCCGAGATTCACGTCGAGGTTTGCTCCAAGTGCCATCCGTACTACACCGGCCAGCAGAAGGCTGCAGCCGCTCGCGGACGTATCGATAAGTTCAACCGCAAGTATGGTATCAATCAGCAGTAGAGTACCTTATGAAAGAAGACCACGGCCTGCCGAATGGGAGGCCTTGGTCTTTTTTCGTATGTAAAAAAGGAGAACAATATATGAAATCATCAGGTATCGGCGGCCAGGCGGTTCTGGAAGGCATTATGATGAAGAACGGCGACCGGTACGCGGTTGCCGTGCGTAAGCCGGACGGTGAGATTGCGGTGGATGAGCAGGAGTACCACAGCATTGCGAAATACCGATGGATGCGCCTTCCCTTCCTGAGAGGAATCTTTAATTTTGTGGATTCGCTTGTCATCGGTATGAAGACACTGACTTTTTCTGCCAGTTTCTATGGCGAGGAGGAAGAGGGCAAAGAGTCAAAATCCAACTTCCTGGAACGTCACATGACGGAGGAGCAGCTGGAGCATTTTATGATGACACTTTCCGTGATCTTTTCCATCGTGCTGAGTATCGCGGTATTCATGGTGCTTCCGGTTGCTGTGGCAGGATTCTTCCGGCGCTTTACCGATTCCTCGTTTTTGATTGCGCTGATCGAGGGATTGCTGCGAATCGGAATTTTTATCGCGTATGTTGGATTGATTTCTTTTATGAAGGATATCCGGCGGACGTATATGTATCATGGTGCGGAGCACAAGTGTATCAACTGTGTGGAGCATGGATTGCCGCTGACGGTGGATCATGTAAGACGCAGTTCCAAGGAGCATAAGCGCTGCGGTACCAGCTTTATGTTGATTGTTATGGTACTCAGTATTTTTATCTTCATGTTCCTGCGCATCGACAATATCTTTCTGCGGATGATGAGTCGTGTGCTTCTGGTTCCGTTTATCGCCGGGATTTCTTATGAATTTATTCGTCTGGCCGGACGGAGCGAGAATCCCATTGTGAATGCGCTGAGCCGTCCGGGACTGTGGCTGCAGGGATTGACGACGAAGGAACCGGATGACTCTATGATCGAGGTCGCGATCGCAGCTGTGGAGCGCGTCTTCGACTGGAGAAAGTATCTGTCGGAAGAGTTCGGCCTTACCTTTGAATCCGAAGCGGGAGAGAAGGCGGAGCCTGCGGATCAGAAAGGAGCAGGCGCATGACATACCGTGAGTGGATGACACTTGGCATGGAGCGGTTGCAGGCGGCCGGAATTGAGGAAGCGTCGTTGGATGCCTGGTATTTGCTGGAACGGGCATCCGGCATCAGCCGTTCCCGGTATTATCTCGTACAGAAGGATCCCTTCCCGGAAGAGGCGGCAGAGAAGTTTCAGAAGCTTCTGGCAGAGAGAGCGCGGCGCGTTCCTCTGCAGCAGATCCTGGGTGATACAGAGTTTATGGGACTGACCTTTCTGGTAAATGAACATGTGCTGACGCCCCGGCAGGATACGGAGCTGCTGGTGGAGCTTGCGTTAAAGAATCTGCAGTGCAGGACGTCCCCGGCGCGGGTACTGGATATGTGTACCGGTTCGGGCTGCATCGCGGTGAGTCTCGCTTGTCTGGGAAAGCCTGCGTCCGTCACCGCGGTGGATCTTTCGGAGGAGGCACTGCAGGTGGCGAAGCAGAACGCAGAGAAGAATCAGGCAGCGGTTCATTTTATAAAGAGTGATCTGTTTCAGGAGCTTGTTGGTGAAACCTATGATGTGATTATATCGAACCCGCCGTACATCCCCAGCAATGTGATCCCCGGACTGATGCCGGAAGTGAGAGACCATGAGCCGCATATGGCGCTGGATGGAGGCGCGGACGGACTGGACTTCTACCGGATCCTGGCACAGGTAGGGCGGCCGTATCTTGCGGAAGGCGGAAGCGTGTTCTATGAGATCGGATACGATCAGGGCGAAGCTGTCAGCCGGATTCTGGAAGCGTGCGGCTATCATGAGATAGCGGTTCACAAGGATCTGAGCGGCCTGGATCGCGTGGTATCCGCAGAAAAATAATATAAAGATATAGAGACAGCATGATAAATATGAGAGGAGACCATTATGTTTGACCGATTGGAAGATATATTGATTCACTTTGAAGAGCTGCAGGCGGAGTTGAGCAATCCAGAGGTTATCAACGACCAGAAGAGATTCCGCCGTCTGATGAAGGAGCAGAACGATCTGACTCCTCTGGTAGAGGCTTACCAAGCATATAAGGCAGCGAACCAGAACATTGAGGACAGCCTGGCAATTCTGGAAGAGGAGACGGATGAGGATATGCGAGAGCTTGCCAAGGAAGAGATGGCAGAGAGCAAGAAGCGCATCGAAGAGCTGGAGCAGGAGATTAAGATTCTCCTTCTTCCCAAGGATCCGAATGATGATAAGAACGTAATCGTGGAGATTCGTGCCGGCGCTGGCGGCGATGAAGCGGCTCTTTTCTCTGCGGAGCTTTACCGCATGTACAGCATGTACGCAGAGCGCAGACACTGGAAGACAGAGCTGGTCAGCGTGAGCGAGAACGGCATCGGCGGTTTCAAGGAAGCGGTATTTATGATTACCGGCGCAGGCGCCTACTCACGCATGAAGTACGAAAGCGGTGTACACCGGGTACAGCGTGTGCCTGAGACCGAGAGTGGCGGACGTATCCATACCTCTACCAGTACGGTAGCGGTTATGCCGGAAGCGGAGGATGTGGATGTGCAGATCGATATGAACGACTGCCGCATCGACGTTATGCGTGCGTCCGGCAACGGTGGTCAGTGTGTAAATACAACAGACTCTGCCGTTCGTCTGACTCATATGCCGACCGGAATCGTAATCTACAGCCAGACTGAGAAGTCCCAGCTGCAGAACAAGGAGAAGGCGTTTCGTCTGCTTCGTTCCAAGCTGTACGATCTGGAATTGGAGAAGCGGCAGAATGCGGAAGCCGCGGAACGCCGCAGCCAGATCGGTACCGGCGACCGTTCCGAGAAGATCCGTACCTACAACTTCCCGCAGGGTCGTGTGACGGAACACCGTATCAAGCTGACGCTGTACAAGATTGATTCTATTATGGACGGTGATCTGGATGAGATTATCGACAGTCTGATCGCAGCGGATCAGGCAGCGAAGCTTGCGAAGATGAATGAAGTCTAAGAAGTCTAAGTAAGAAATAAGGATAATATAAGAAAACATTATGACAGGAATGAAAAAAAGGCAATTCTCTTGCGGCTTTCGTATCTTTGCCGCGGTCTGCTTTTTCGTATATCTTGTAATTCTGATCCGGCTGATTATTTTTAAGAATCCGCTGGAGCAGACCCTCCGGGAAGCCGGAGGATGGAGTATGGACGCCGTCCGGTGTCATCTGGAGACCGCGAACCTGAAGCCGGGGCATACGATCCGGTTGTATCTGCGCTACTGGGAGCGCCTGGGATATATCGCTTTCGCTAACCTGGTTTATAACGTGATCGCGTTTATCCCATTCGGCATTGCGGTACCCGTCATTCGCGACCGGGGGCATTCGTTCTGGCTGACCTTCTTAAGTGGTACACTGTTCTCAGCGGCAATTGAGCTGACGCAGTTGATCACGCTGATTGGTGAATGTGATGTGGACGACGTCATCCTGAATAGCGCAGGTGTGCTGGCCGGGTGGATTCTCTACCGGATCGGCAGCGGACTCCTGCGGAGAATCAGGCAAACCACTTAAAGGAAGTTCTGTGTATCATAAATGGCAAAGCGTACTATTTTGTAGGTGCTTTGCCATATTTCTTTCTGTAGGCATGATAGAACGCGTGGTAGCTCTGGAAACCGCTCTTCATGCAGGCGTCGGTGACTGCGTCACCGGCATCCATATATTGATGTGTCAGGAAGAGACGCTTCTCGGTCATATAGCGGCCGATGGTGTAGCCGGTCTCGGCTTTGAACAGGTGCATCATATAGGATGGGTTCAGAAAGAGCGCAGATGCGATCGTCTCGCTGGAAAGATCCTCCGTCAAATGCTGATTAATATATTCCATGATACCAAGGACTGTTGGATTGGCGGTATTTGCCGGGACGAAACTCTTCTCATCGCGAAGCATCCAGCGATTCAGGTGAATCAGATATTCAAGGATCTTGATACGCTGCATCAGGGAAGCGGCAAAGCCATTCTCCTGGATAGTAGCTTCCAGCTCCTTGGCAAGGCGGTTCATCAGAACCGCGGATTCCCCGGAGAAGCGGATCAGGTGGGAATGCTTCAGCTCCGCTGTGCGATAACAGCTGCGGATGGAACTGTCGCTTTCATCCTGATAGGAGCGGAAAAATCCTGCGGAGAGATAAATAATCAGCCGGGAATACACCGAGTCATCATGTATAATCGCCCGGTGAATCTCTCCGGGGTTCAGGAGAATCACATCGCCGGGCCGAAGCGCGTATTCTTTTCCCTCCACATGATAGCTGACATTTCCCTTATGAAAAATCAGTAGTTTGTAGAAGTCATGATAGTGGTAGGGATAGAACTTTTGACTCTGATCCTTCAGCGAAAAAATATGAAAATCTTCAAGCAGATATCCCTGCTTTGGGTAAGCGCCGGGCATGGTATGTTATCCTTTCGTTCGTGACCTTTTGTTTGAATAATTGCCATATTTGATTATACCGCATTTTTTTTAATATGAAAAGCAGAATAGTGAAATACTTATAAAATCCTGCTTGGTATAATGGTAACGTATTCAAGTTCAAGAATTATCAGAAGAAAGGAGATCGGTCATGCGACTCACACTTTACAAATACCATGGACAGAACAAGGACTATCTTGTATATGATACGATCCAGAACCATAAGAAACTGAATGAGAGCATGATCCGAATGCTTTGTGACCGCAGCAGAGGTCTTGGTTCGGACGGTCTGATCACCGGGCCTTTCCTGGAGGATGATACCATCGGCGTTCAGGTCTACGGGCCGGACGGCAGCGAGAAGAACGAGGACGCGAAGGCTTTCCCTGTATTTGCCAAGTACCTGAAAGATAACCTTTATGTGACGAGAGAGCGCTTCCACCTGCAGACGCCGGAAGGGGCGGTTACGATTCACTATGATAACGAGGATGCGACGGATATCACTGTGACAACGAAGGACGCAGCGGGAATCGTAAGCAGCTCCAGTTCCCGTGCAACAGCGATCGGAACAGTGATCCTCTCTCCAGAGTATCTGGAAAGCCTGGGGGCGTAAGCTTAGTGATCCTCTCTCAATTGAAGAAGTACAGTATTGTGCCGGAAGGCTCTGTTTCATGCAGAGCCTTCTTTTTTGTTGAATTTGCGTTCGTGCAAAAAGAAAACGCTATGGAAACGCTTGCTTTTTCGGCGCTTCCATACTACAATAAAGTGACTATTAAGGATCATTTTATCTATTGTTTTGGAGGAAATATGCAGAAATTATTAGAGCAGATCACCACGGAAGTGGCGAAAGCATTCGAAGCCTGCGAGTACAGTGCGGATTTTGCCAGAGTCAGCATCTCCAACCGCCCGGATCTCTGTGAATATCAGTGCAACGGCGCGATGGCAGCTGCCAAGACGTATCACAAGGCGCCGATCCAGATTGCGAACGGCGTAGTAGAGCAGCTGAAAGAGAACCCGATGTTCCTGGAAGCGTCCGCGGTTAATCCCGGCTTTATTAATCTGAAGCTGGATCCCGCTTACCTTGCTTCGTACCTTTCTCAGATGTCGGAGGCGGAGAATCTTGGCTGTAACCCGATCGGTGAGAATAAGAAGGTTGTCATCGACTACGGCGGCCCCAACGTGGCGAAGCCTCTTCATGTCGGCCACCTGCGCGCTGCTATCATCGGCGAGAGCCTGAAGCGTATCTACCGCTATAACGGCTATGAAGTGATCGGCGATGTTCATCTGGGTGATTGGGGGCTGCAGATGGGGCTGATCATTGAAGAAACTCACCGCCGTCACCCGGAACTCCCGTACTTTGACGAGAACTTCGCTGGTCCTTACCCGGAAGAAGCTCCTTTTACAATCTCCGATCTGGAAGAGATTTACCCGACAGCCAGCAAGCGCTCCAAGGAGGACGAAGAGTTCGCGAAGGCAGCTCATGACGCGACCGTTCAGCTGCAGCAGGGCAATCCCGGTTACCGCGCGATCTTCCGCCACATCCTGAATGTATCCGTCACTGACCTGAAGAAGAACTATGCCCGCCTGGATGTAGATTTTGATGTGTGGAAGGGAGAAAGCGACGCGCAGCCCTATATTCCTGATATGATTGCGAAGATGAAGGCTGACGGCCTGCTCCATGAGAGTCAGGGCGCCATGGTTGTAGATGTGGCTGAGGAGACCGATACAAAGGAGATTCCCCCCTGTATCATCCAGAAGTCAGATGGCGCTTCCCTGTACGCGACGACGGATCTTGCCACGCTGGTTGAGCGCGAGAAGCTGTACCATCCGGACGAGGTGCTCTATGTCGTGGACAAGCGCCAGGAGATGCACTTTACACAGGTATTCCGTACCGCTCGCAAGGCCGGCATTATCCGCCCTGAGACGAAGCTGACTTTCCTCGGTTTCGGTACAATGAACGGCAAGGACGGCAAGCCCTTCAAGACAAGAGAGGGCGGTGTTATGCGTCTGGAGCACCTGATCAGCGATATCCGCGAGGCAGTCTATAACCGTATCATGGAGAACCGCACGATCTCCGAGGAGGAAGCCAGAGAGAATGCCGGAATCATCGGCCTGGCTGCGCTGAAGTACGGCGATCTGTCCAACCAGGCGACCAAGGACTATGTGTTCGATGTGGATCGTTTTATTTCCTTCGAAGGCAACACCGGCCCATATATCCTGTACACGATCGTTCGTATCAAGTCGATCCTGGCGAAATATCGTGAGACAACCGGTGCGGCCGTAATTCCTTCGGCACTTACTGCTGCTGTCAGCGACAGTGAGAAGGATCTTCAGCTGCAGCTGGCCAGAGCGAATGATGTGATCGCATCCGCCTGCGAAGAGATCGCTCCGCATAAGCTCTGCCAGTATATTTATGAGATTTCCAATGCGTTCAATAAGTTCTATCATGAGACAAAGATCTTAAGCGAGGAGGACACTGCCCGCCGCGATGGATGGATTGCGCTGCTTGCACTTACCAAGGAAGTGCTTGAGACATGCATCCGCCTGCTCGGATTCTCCGCCCCCGAAAAAATGTAATCATGCAGGGTCAAAGACTTCCGTGCTCCTCGGGCTCGCACGAAAGGAGCACGGAGTCTGGGACCCGCTCCCTCATGAGGAAGAAGCCATTTTTCACAGAAAAATGAGCGGATTCCGAATGAGGGAAGGATTGCGGGAGCAGCTTCAGCTGCGGAGCAATCCGGAAGCATGATTACTTTCTCGGCGTGGTTTGAAACCAATGCTCAGGGATTGCTTCAGCTGCGGAGCAATCCGGAAGTATGATTACACTTGGGTCAGATGGAACCAACTCAAACCAACTCAAACCAACTCAAACCAATTCAGCACATCCATCGCCCTATTCCTCTTATCCCTTCATAAAACCTTCATAAATTTCATCCTCTTTTCTTTATAGACAGACCATCCCCGTTTTGCTATAGTTTCGGTGTACTACCTGAACTAGTACACCTGTTATGATGAAAGCACAATAAAAACATAACACAATGAAAATATAACATAATGAAAGGGGGAGGACATCTGTGTTTCAGATCAATATTTTTAACCGTAAGCCGATATATGAACAGCTGATTGATCAGACCGAGCGCCTGATCCTGACAGGAATCCTGACGGAAGAAGAGCAGTTGCCATCTGTGCGCAGCCTTTCTGTGGAGCTTTCTGTGAATCCGAATACGATACAGAAGGCATATGCAGAGCTGGATCGAAGAGGACTGACCTATGTGATCCCGGGGCGGGGGAATTTTGTATCCGCGCAGGCGAAGGAGAAGATTCGTCAGATGAAATTGAGCCAGATGGGAGCATTTGCGATGAGCGTAAGAGAGCTGGCTATGGCAGGAATCCGCAAGGAAGAAGTGATACAGTGCGTGGAGGAGGCGTATCGGAAGGAGGGAGAGAGCGCATGATTAAGGTAAATCAGGTCAGCAAGCATTTTGAGGACTACGAGGCGTTGAAGGAGATCAGCTGTACGATTCCTCCGGGATGTATCTATGGCATGGTAGGCTCCAACGGCGCGGGAAAATCCACATTCCTTCGTCTTCTCAGCGGCGTCTATCAGGCTGATGGCGGCGAAATCCTGTTCGACGGCGAGCCGGTGTGGGAGAATCCGGGCGTGAAGCAGTACATCACGCTGGTGCCGGATGAACTGTACTTTATGGGGGGCGCCTCCCTGGAACGCATGGCAGCTCTGTACGCGACGTTCTACCCGAATTTCAGCAGAGAGCGTTACGAATATCTGACAGAGACCTTTGGGCTGAATCCGAAGAAATCGACGAATACCTTCTCGAAAGGCATGAAGCGGCAGGCGGCAATCCTTCTGGCGCTGTCCGCGCATCCGAAATACCTCTTCCTGGATGAGACCTTCGATGGTCTGGACCCGGTTATGCGTCATCTGGTGAAGTCCCTGATCTGTGAGGATGTCCTGGAGCGGCAGTCCACGGCGATTATCACGAGCCATTCCCTGCGCGAGCTGGAGGATACCTGCGATCAGCTGGCGCTGCTTCACAAGGGCGGCCTTGTACTGGAGAGTGATATCCAGAACCTGCGAACCACGCAGTTCAAAGTGCAGGTGGCATTCCACGAGACATACACGGAGAAGAAATTCGCAGAACTTCCAGTGCTTCATTATTCCAAGCGCGGATCCGTGGCAAGTCTGATCGTGCGCGGCGACCGGGATGAGATTGCCGCGAAGATTGCCGCGATGAATCCGGTACTGATGGATATTCTTCCGCTGTCACTGGAGGAAATCTTTACCTATGAGATGGAGGCACTTGGCTATGTATTCGATCCGAGCGGTTATGGATTTGCGGAAGGAGAGGGGGAGAAAAAGTGAAGAAGAAAAATTTTGACGCTGGACTTTACCGGGAAGGCTTAAGGCAGCTTCGGGTATTCGGCATTACTATGCTGGCGATCTTTGTACTGGCGTCCGTGCTGGTACCGCTCAGCGACGCTGTGAGCCTTTCCGCGTATCCGGAATGGTCACCGTCCTATACCGTACATTATTCGAGCTATTTATTGCAGAATCCGCTGATTCTTTTGTCATTTCCGGTGGCGGCGCCTCTTCTGACGCTGGCGCTGTTTGGATTTCTGAATAAGCGGAATGCCTGTGATCTCTATCATGCGATTCCACAGACGAGGAATGCGCTGTTCTTCAGTTTCTTTGCGGCGATTGTGACCTGGCTGGTGATCCTGATTGCGGTTCCGGC
>JABLTL010027750.1_pt1 | contig 19550 bp, 18 predicted proteins | sample 7160151 | NCBI WGS metagenome assembly JABLTL01 (sample SAMN14651223, study PRJNA627086) | human gut metagenome | isolation source: feces | host: Homo sapiens
GTTAGAATGTGGGAATGCGAGAATTGTGGCAATACAAATGATAGAGATATAAATGCAAGTATAAATATTATGTTTGAAGGAATAAAAATGCACTTTGCAAGTTAAATAAAAAATAAAGAGGAAAATAATAGAAAATAAAAAAAGTACGGTAGCGACTATCGGAATTTAAGCCTATGGAGAATAAAGGTTACTTTATCTATGAAGTAGGAATGTTGGAATCGGTGACGACCAATGCGAATAAAAATTTTAATTTTTATTCTTTTGTTCTACTGAAACTGCATATTGAAAAAATATATATTTTGTGGTAACATAACACCTACAAGAGGGGATAGTATGGTTACAAAAAAAATAGATCTATCATATATACTTGGTACGGTTTTGCTTTCTAGGGGAATTATTACTTATGAAGATTTATGTAAAATCACTTCTAGAATGAGACAAATAAATAAAAGTTACAATATTGACGATGATTATAATACTTTACTTGAAGTAGTTGATGAGTGGAGAGATTTCTTCTATATTGATCCAGATGATATTAGCGTTGTAAAGTTTACCAAACAAGCAAACACTAATAGGGATATTACATCTACAGTGTTTACATCTATGATAGATGATGATGTGTATATTGATATACATAAATCTATAAAATTTGTTAATGAGGGTAAAAAACTTCATCTTACTATTTTTAAGGGGGAATAAAAATGGAAAGCATTTCCATGTTTGATATTAATATTAATAGTGAAAGCTTTGAAGGGGGCTTTTCTGATAATTATAAATGTAAATTTAATAATGAAGAATACATGTTTAAAAAATATGAGTATCCTGACCAAATGATTTCTAAATTTTTTATAGATAAAATGGATGAGATAAGTAAACTGTCTTCAATTTTGCCATATGTACCACGTTATTGGGTTGAGATAGGAAATGAGAAAATAGGATATTTAACTAAAATCCATGATGGAAAAGATCTGGGACTATCAACTAATATTGGTGAAATCGCTGTATTATTAAAAGAAGCAAAAGAACAGTTAATACTTATGCATGATATTGGATTAATTCATGGAGATATCCATTATTGTAATATTATGTATAGTGATGAATCTACAGATTTTATTGATTATGATAACTCATCATATTTAAACTTTAATCCAGATGCCACAAAATATTCACTTAATGCATTTAACTTTGCTAAAACATTTGGTATTTCAAAAGAATTAGATGTTTTTCTATTTAATAAAATGACATTTGAACTTATAAATGACCTTGATGGTAATAGAGAGGTTGAAAAAAATATTAGAGATAAAGAGTATGGAATTTTTACCGATAAAGAATCAAAAAAGATATGTAGAGCCCTAATTCTAGAAGGAAACCCCTCTACTGAATTTTTGATAGATTCACCATCAGTAAAAAAATTAGTTAGAACAAGATAAATTTCTTGTTTTAATTTTGATTTAATATACAAAACGCTATCAAAAATTTAGAAATTAATGTATAATAACTAATGCAGGTGAAGTAATATGAAACGTAGTGAAGTAGATAGAAGTAAACTTAGTCCAATGATGGTTCAATACATGGATATAAAAGATAAATATAATGATACCATTATATTTTTTAGACTTGGCGATTTCTATGAAATGTTTTTTGAAGATGCAATACTATGCAGTAGAGAACTAGAACTTGCATTAACCGGTAAAAATGCTGGACTTGATGAGAGAGTCCCAATGTGTGGAATTCCATATCACGCTTATAATACATATCTAGATAAATTAATTGAAAAAGGATATAAAGTTGCGATCTGTGAACAGTTAAGCGATCCAAAAACAACTAAAGGCATGGTAGAAAGAGATGTTATTCAAGTAGTAACCAGAGGTACTATAATGGATAATTCATTAAAAGAAAAAGACAGCAACTATATTGGTAATATCTATGATTTTGAATATTGCTATGGAATGAGTTATGTAGATATAACGACTGGACATTTTTACGTTTTAATGCTTTCAAATGATAAAAATAAAATTATAGAAGAAATAATAAACCGCGGTATTAATGAGGTAATAGTTAATAGTAAAATTGACAGAGAAATATTAAATACATTAAGAGAAACTTATCATATATTAGTTACAATTACAGATAATATATATGAAGAAGAAAACTATAATAAAATCTATAGTGATATAGAAGATGTTAGATTAGTTACTACTATTAAACATTTATTGAAGTATATAATTTCTGTAAAAAAAGGAGATCTATCTCACTTACAAAAAGCAAAAGTAATTAACCTAAATAATTATTTATTATTTGATGTACACACAAAAAAGAATCTTGAATTAACTATGACTATGAGACTAAGAGAAAGAACTTATTCGCTTTTATGGCTATTAGATAAAACCAAAACCGCAATGGGAGGAAGATTTTTAAAAGAATCAATTGAAAACCCTCTTACTGATGAAGTAGAGATAAAAAGAAGATATTCCATTATTGAAAAATTACTTACAGAATTCATTTTAAGAGAAGATTTAAGAAATGCGCTAAGTAATGTATATGACTTAGAGAGACTATCTTCTAGAATATGTTATGGCAATTTAAATGCAAGAGACCTAATTCAGCTTAAAACAACACTTAAAGCCTTACCAGAGATTAACAATATACTTACAGAATTAAAATATGGGAAAAATATTGAAACTTTAGATGGATTATATAACTTGCTTTCCTCATCAATTAATGAAACTCCACCGCTAAGTATTAAAGAAGGTTCATTAATTAAAGAAGGATATAGTAAAGAATTAGATGAACTTAGAAGTATTAGTAGTGGCTCAAAAGATTTTATATTAAATCTAGAACAAGAAGAAAGAGAAAGAACAGGTATTAAAAATCTAAGAGTTGGTTTCAATAAAGTTTTTGGTTACTATATTGAAGTAAGTAAGGGAAGCATACCATTGGTAAAAGATGAGTTCAATTATGAAAGAAGACAAACACTTTCTAATTGTGAAAGATTTATTACTCCTCTTTTAAAAGAAAAAGAAAATATAATTTTAGGTGCTGAAGAGAAAATAATCAATTTAGAATACAAATTATTTATGGACATTAGAGATAAAGTAAGAGAATATATTCCAACTATTCAAGCAATATCAAAAGTAATTGCAGAAGTTGATATGATGGTATCACTAGCTGTTGTAGCAGAAGAAAATAACTATGTAAAACCAGTAATTAATCATTCAAGAATTGTAGATATTAGAGAAGGAAGGCATCCTGTAGTAGAACACGTTAATAAATCAGATTATGTTCCTAATGACATAGTAATGAAAGACGGAGTAAATATTTTACTTATCACAGGGCCTAATATGGCAGGTAAATCAACTTATATGAGACAGTTTGCGATTATAGTAATAATGGCACAGATGGGTTCTTTTGTACCAGCTAAAAGTTGTAATATTCCTATATTTGATAGAATATTTACAAGAATTGGCGCAAGTGATGATTTAGTTAGTGGAGATTCTACATTCATGATAGAAATGAAAGAAGCAAACATGGCAATTAGTGAAGCAACAGAAAATAGTTTAATACTATTTGATGAATTAGGAAGAGGAACAGCTACATATGATGGAATGAGTCTAGCACAAGCAATACTTGAATATATTCACGATAAAATAAAAGCAAAGACTTTGTTTTCAACACATTATCATGAATTAACCTCATTATCAGGAGATCTTAGAAATTTAAGAAACGTACACGTTAGTGCAGTAGAAGAAGATGGAAAAATAACATTTTTACATAAAGTTAAAATGGGTGCAGTTGATAGAAGCTATGGTATACATGTAGCCTCATTAGCACATTTACCTAAATCATTAATTGATAGAGCAAGCGAAATATTAAGTGTATATGAAAATAAAAACAATAAAAAACAACCATTTACACAAACAACTCTTTTCTTACAACCAGAAGAAGAACCAACAAAAGAAAGTAAAATAGAAGAAGAATTAAAACAAATAAACCCACTTGAGGTTACACCAATTGAAGCTTTAAATATTCTATATAAATTAAAACAAGAATTAGAAGATAAAAATAAATAATAATTACTAAAGAAATTTGTAATTTGCGTAGGGAGATATAAAATGTTTAAAAAAAGTAAAAATTTAAGTTTTGATGATAAACTATTTAAATATTATGTTTATTATCCGAGTGTTGTTAAAGAAAATATGCCAGTTTTATTTTATTTGCATGGGATAGGTGAAAGAGGTGAAAACCTTGAAGATATTGAAAAATATGGTTTTCCAAAATATATGAATGAACTTGATATTCCATATATAGTAATAGCGCCTCAATGCCATAGAAATAATTTTTGGGATTATCATCTAAGAGAAGTTGAAAAAGTACTAGAGAATGAGTATGAAAAGTTAAGGTTTGACAAAGATAATATTTTTATAATAGGTTCAAGTATGGGAGCATATGGTGCATGGAACTATTTAATAGAACGTCCTAACTTGTTTAAAGGAATTATTTCAGTAGCTGGTGGAATAATGCTTCCAATAAAGCAAAATTTATTACCAATAAAAGAAAAAGCAATTTTGATTTATCATGGTGATAATGATGACGTTGTAGATGTAAATCAAAGTATAACTGCTTACAATAAATTAAAAGATATTGGCGCAACAAATATTGAACTAAAAATTATAAAAAATGATAACCATTATCTTTCAACACATGCATTTGAAGATAAATATTTATATAAATGGTTAGATAAATCTGTAAAGAAAAATTAATAAGTTGAAAATTTAAGTATAAATATTGATATTTAGAGCATTATAAATTTGATTTAATATAAAAATTATGATATTATTTCATAAAGTAGTAGTAAAGGAGTTAGAGTATGAATGTTATTGATGTAGCAGTAGTTTTACTTATATTATGTGCTGGTGTAGTTGGATTAAAAAGAGGAGTTTTTAAAGAACTAGTTATGACTGTAGGACTTTTAATAGTGTATATTCTTGCATTTAAATTAAAAGATCCTATTGCTAATTGGCTTAGTCTAAATCTACCATTTTTTAACTTTGGTGGAGATTTCTATGGAGCAACAGCTTTAAACATTTTATTATATCAAGCAATTGCATTTATAATTATGTTTGCACTTCTTATGGTAGTGTTTAATGTAATATTAAGTATCACAGGAGTTTTTGAAAAGGTATTAAAATTCACAGTCATTTTAGGAATTCCATCTAAAATTCTTGGATTTATAGTTGGACTTATTGAAGGATACATTGTTATGTTTATGGTTTTATTTGTACTTAATCTACCATTCCTTAGAGTAGATGTAGTAGAACAATCACGCCTTAGAGAACCAATACTTAATTCATCACCAATACTATCAAATGTAGCTCATAATGCGAATAATGCAATTTCTGATATTTATAATCTTGAAAAGAATTTTATGAATAATAAAAATGTAGATTACTTTAATAATGAAACTGTCAGAATACTTCTTAAATATAATATAGTTACTAGAGAATACATAGATAAATTAGAAGCATCTGGCAAAATAAATATTAATATATAAAGGAGACATTATGATAAAATTAGATAAAGAAAATTTTGATGAAGTTATAAAAGAGGGGAGAGTATTAGTTGATTTCTACGCTGACTGGTGTGGTCCTTGTAGAATGCTTGCCCCTGTTTTAGAAGAAATTTCAAATGAAAATATTATAAAAATAGTAAAAGTAAACGTAGATAATCATGAAGACATTGCTAGAAGATATGGAGTTATGAGTATTCCAACACTAGTACTATTTGAAAATGGAAACGAGCAAAAAAGAAATACTGGTTTTATTCCAAGGGAAGCAGTAGAAGATTTTATAAAATAAAAAAAGCACTTTTATAAGTGCGTATCCAAAACTATAAGAAGAAGCTTGGCTCTCCAGAGTTATTATAACTTGTTGATGGGGAAGAGTTATTTGTTGTGGTCGTGTTAGAAGAGTTGCTACTTACAACTTCTTCTTTTTTTGTATCATCATCCCTAACTGCACCCATAACTCTAAATACTGTTTTAGCGTTATTTATTATTGGCTTTACTTGATAGGCAAGAGGTATAGCTTGATTTACAATATTTAATGTTTTTTGTGTATTATTTAGGATAGCTCCCCAATCGAATTTTGCCTTCAAACCAGCAAAAAATCCAGTTGGTCTTGTATAGTATGGATAAAAATTATTGAAACCACTATTAAACATATATCCACCTCACTTTATTATATGAATTTGTTAAAAATTGTTTAATTTTAAATCAATATATGTTATACTTTATTAGAATATGGAATAATAGAGGAGGTTTACTATGGGTATTTTTAAATCTAAAAACAGTAAAAATAAAGATAAAACCACTTTTAAACTTGAAGGAGATGAACTTGCTAAAGAACTTGAAAGAGTAAAACAAGAAAGTAGTGAGTTCAAAGGCGAAAAAGTAGAAATCCAAGATAAAAAAGAAAAGCCAAAGAAACTAACTCAATTTAAATATGTAGTTAAAGCATCTAATGGTGAGAAAATAAAAGGTGTATTTGATGCTGAAACTCAAGATGATGTTAGAATTTTTCTTGTTAATGGTGGTTATGAAATAGTAAGTATTGCACCTGTTAGTAAACTAGAACTTAATATAAATATAGGGTCTAACAAAATTAAGAATAACGATTTAGCTTCTATGTTGACACAATTATCTACATATGTAAAAGCAGGAATTCCACTTATTGATTCAGTTAGAATTTTATCAAAACAAACTACAAAAGCAAATTATAGAAGAATACTAGATAAAGTAGTTTATGAACTTATTATGGGTGAGAAGTTTTCTTCTGCACTTGAAAAGCAAGGAAATGTTTTTCCAAAATTACTAATTAACATGGTAAAAACATCCGAAATGACAGGCGATTTATCAGGTACATTAGATGAGATGGCAGACTACTATACTGAAATAGAAAAGACAAGAAAACAAATGATATCAGCAATGGTATATCCATCAGTTATATTAGTATTAGCAATTGCTGCTATTATATTTATTGTTGTAACAGTAGTGCCACAATTTATAGAAATGTTTAGAAGTAACAATGCAAAACTTCCAGGTATAACTCTATTTATAATTAATGCAAGTAACTTCCTAACACAAAAATGGTATATTATAGCAATTATTCTTCTTGTTGTTTTAATTGTTTACAGAACATTATATAAAAACGTTAAAGGATTTAGAAAAGCAATGCAAACAATATTTATGAAAACTCCTGTAATTGGTAATGTAATTATATATAATGAAGTTGCTAATTTCACAAGAACATTTGCATCACTATTAAACCATAACGTATTTATAACTGATAGTATGGAAATTCTATCTACAATATCAGATAATGAAATATATAAAGATATAATCAGTAGAACCCTAATTGGACTTAGTAAAGGTGATAAAATAAGTGAAACATTTAAAGGAGAATGGGCATTTCCAATCATAGCTTATGAAATGTTGGTAACTGGAGAAAATACTGGTCAATTAGCACTAATGATGGAAAAGGTCGCAGATTATTATCAGGAACTTCATAAAAATGCAGTTTCTATGATTAAAAGCTTGGTTGAACCAGTTATAATCTGTCTACTAGCTGTTGCAGTTGGATTTATTATGTTATCAATAATAATCCCAATGTTCGATTTATATCAACAAATGTAATACGAGGAGTGGTTAAATGAATACACTTTATGTAGTTTTATTCTTTATATTTGGTACTATATTTGGCTCATTCTTTGGAGTTGTTGGAAGCAGAATTCCAAACAATGAGTCTATAGTTACACCAAGTAGTCATTGTAATAAGTGTTCTCATAAATTAAAATGGTATGAATTAATACCAATTTTTTCGTATATAATTCAAGGTGGAAAATGTAGTAAATGTGGTAGTAGTATACCAATCCTTTATCCAATAACAGAACTAATTAGTGGATTGTTATTTGCAGTTTCTTACTTTTGTTTCGGATTTAGTACTAAACTTTTTATAGCACTCCTAGTAGCTTCATTACTAGTTATAGTTATAATAACAGACGTTACATATTTAATTATTCCAGATGAAGTAACACTAACTTTTTCAATATTAGTTATTTTAGTTAAACTAATTAGTCTAGATTTTAGAGGAACTTTTTATTCAATTTTATCAGGTATTTTGTTATTTTCACTAATGTATTGTATAATGATATTAGGTAACAAACTATTTAAAAAAGAAACACTAGGAGGGGCAGATATTAAACTGATGTTCTTTGTAGGACTAGTTGTATTTCCATCCCTTGGAATATTTACTATATTCTTATCTAGTTGTTTAGCACTCCCAGTTTCACTATATTTATTGTTAAAAGATAAAAATAGTATTATCCCATATGGACCATTTATATTAATGGCATTATTCCTAGTATACTGTTTTAATTAAAAAGGAGGAGGATCCTATGTATATATTAGATGCATACGTATCAGAAGATTTAGCGTTATTCCTAGGTAAAACTCTAAATTTAATTCATATTGCGGCACCTATATTACTAATTGTTTTTGTAACTATTGACCTAATAAAAGCAATTCTTTCACAAGATAATGAAATAGTAAGTAAAACCGTTAGAAGTATTAAAAATAGAACTATCGCATGTATAATGATATTCTTTTTACCAACTATAGTTGAAGTAATATTTACTCAAGCATCTGTTACATTAAACCTAGATAAAAAAGAATATGAGGATATATTATCTACATATAAATCGGTAATTAATTCAGAAAACATTAAAGTTGGAGATAAAACCCAAACTACAGATATAAGTAGTAATCTTTTATATACATTAGAATCAAAAGAAAAAAAAGAAGATACTAAAAAAGAAGAATTATTAACAAAATCTAAAGTTATTACAAAATATATCTTCACAGGCTTAAAATTTCAGGATCTAACACTAGGTTTTTCTAGCGATGATTTAACTATTACATATGATGGAAAAACCTATAGTATAAATGATAGACTTAACATTTCTTATCAAAGTCTATTTGCTAGGGATGTAGTAGATAATGGGGACTATGTAATAGCAACCGTAACGTTTAAAAATGCAACTATTAATAATACAAAAGTGGATAGTGGAAGCATCTCATACTTCTATTCTAAAGAAACAGATAAATACTTATTAGAAAAAATAAATATTGAAACATCAAAAAGTATAAGTGATTTTACTTCTAAAACTAAAACAAGTGAAAAACCAGATGAAATAAATGCATCTAGTAAATTCGCATCTACTAATCCAGAATATAATTATGATAAATTAAATAATTTAAAAGAATCAGACATTTCTAAAATATATGAAGCAAATAAAGAAAACATTGTTATGCTTAATACAATATCAAATCAAGCTACTGTAAATAGAGCGACTGGCTTCTTTATAAGTGATGGAGTAATCGCAACATCATGGAGTTATTTAGAAAATTCATTCATGATAGGAGATACTATAATTGTTAGTGATGTATTAAATAATACATATAAATGTGTTGGACTTGTCGCAATGGATACAGAAAATGATATCGCAGTTATAAAATTAGATAAAAAATCAGGCACACATGTTAAATTTGGTGATAAAACAAATCTATCTATTAATGATCCAGTTATAACTATAACTAGTAAAACCGGTGTAGGACTTTCTAGTTTAGTTGGAATTGTATCATCAGTTAATGATAATCTAATTAATGTTTTACCACTTGAAAAAAATGATTGGGGTTCCGCAGTATTTAATACAGATGGATATGTAGTTGGAATTAATAATTCAAAACTATTAAATTCAGAGTTATCTAACGCATCAAGCATAGACACATTAAAAACATTATCAGCAAAACTTAAAAATACTAAATTAAAAGATATTAAAGCCACTTCTCTAGAAGAAGTAAAAAGTAAGTATTATTATAAAGAAAAAAATAAAGAAGAAATAAAAAAGCTTGTTGATACAAAGATTTGGAATAAATATAAATCTATTGGAAATATAGAAAATACAATTGCACTTAACCTAGTAAAAGCAAGTTATTATAATGATACATTGAGTCTAAGATATGAAAACAACACAAGCAAGTACATTGATACACTAAGTTATGTAGAAGACTTTACAACAACACTTACTAATCAAGGATATACATTAAAATATAAGTCTGGTGAAAATACAAGGCTTATGTACGCTAAAGGTAGAGATAAAGTAGTTATCACAGAAGAATTTGATTATTTAATCATCTTATTAGTAAGGGGTAGAGTACTATGAGACAGGAACGTTTAGATAAAAAGAAAAGATTACTAAGAGGAGCTTCTCTAACATTTGTATTCGCAATAGTACTAGTTATTCTTTGGATAATGTTTTTTAAAAACAGAACTTATATAAAACAATATGAAAGTAAATATTTATCATTTAGTTATGATAGTACATGGAAAGTGAGCAAGAAAGATACATATTCTGCATCCCTTACTCATAGAACCAATAGCTTTATTGATATGAAAGTTACTAAAATAGGTTCTTACTACAAAAGTGGTGATTTAACAAGAATTGCTAGTGAAGTAAAATATGAAATAGAAAAACAAAAAGCTAAATACAAACTATTAAAAGAAGAAGATAGTTCAACTAATTCAAAAGAAATATATAAAATATTATATGAAAATAATGATACACAGTCATTAATTGTTATTGTTAAAGGCGATAACTATGTATGTGTAATTAACTGTGTAGCAAAAGATATGTACTTTGATATGTTGTTTGATAGTTTTAATACAATAATCAATAGTGTTAAGATTAAATAAATTTTTAAGCATAAATAATTGGAGGTGAGAATATGAATAATGATGATTATAAAAGAGATACTCAAAATAAAAACTCTTTTATTTATTCGTATTTAAATAATACTCCAATTAATGTTCCATCAGGAGAAGAAAATATAGAAGTGCTTGATTTTGACACAGAATTAGATAAACCAGTTGTTGAAACAGATCTTTCACACGCAACTGAAGGATTAGAAAAAATTAATACAGATAATAATACTGATAAAATGAAGATGGAGGACTTACTAAAAAAGACTTCAGCTCCTAAAGTAGAACATGAGATGAAAACTAGAAGGCAAAATAAAACCTTCTTTGTAACATCTATTCTAGCTGGTGCATCATTTGTAGTTATAGTATTAATCGCAATTTTTACAAAAGGAACTTCATTTTATGTAGATTCCAGTGAAGTATATTATGAAAATAAAAAGGTAGAAAAAGTAGAAGAATACCAAACCGCAGTAGTAACTGATAATATATATAAAGGTGTAACAGTAAATAATATGTCTGATGCAAAAAAACTAATTGAAAATGATTCAACTAACCAAAAAGCAAAATGTAATAATGTTAAAACTAAAGAAGTAGAAAAAAGAATAGAAAAAAACTATGGAATAACTGCGATTAACTTTTGTGAAATGGATTATGATTTTGCATTAGAAATAGAAAATGTTATTAAAACAGTATATAAAGAATTTCCAAGTATTAAAGGATATATTACTAATATAACACTAATAAATACTCCAGAATTTACTAACTATATTGCATCATTTGTATCAGCTAAATTGTTCGCTAAATCAAATACTAAGAATACGTATCCTAATGTTTATAAAATGTCGATTTTCCTAAATGCAAGTTACTTTTTAAATAAAGATTATTTAACAGCAACAGTTAATGATTCTGCTTCATACGGATATTTTCCTAGTAATGCAACTAGATATACTATAGTAGCACATGAATTAGGACATTACTTATCATTCTTAGCAGAAATGAGATCAACTACAGACTTAGATAGTGTACTTCTTCTTACAAAAGAAAACTATAGAGAATATTCTAATTTAATTAGTGATTCAAATAATGGAGTATTCTCACTTAAAATGATAAATGAAGCATATGAATCATATAATAAATCACATAAAGGTGAATTTAGTAATGCAGATAAATTTAGGGAAAGTATTTCAGAATATGCAATGGCAACAGATGCAAATGGTAGCTATATTTATGATGAAACAATCGCAGAAGCATTTCATGACTATTATGTAAATAGAACTAAGGCAAAACCTGCAAGTAAAGAGATAATGAAAGTATTAAGAAAATATCTAAATAAGAAATAAAAATAAATTAACTGGTTATACTATGAGTGGTGATTAATAATGATAGTAAGACTTGGTTATGTATCATTACCACTTAGTATAAATATTACGTCTTCAAAAACTATAACTTATACAAGATTTAAAAATATAAATGATGGCTTTAATAAGATAGATTCAATTATATTAGATAATTTAGATGCTTTATATGAAATATTAAAATATAATAAAGCCAATAATATACACTTTTATAGAATGACTTCTGCCTTAATACCGCTTGCGACATTAAATGATGTTAAATTTGATTATATTAACCCCTACTTAAATTTGTATAAAAAAGTAGGGGATTTTGCTAATAAAAATGAGATTAGAATTGATGCACATCCTGATCAATTTTGCGTTTTAAATAGTATAAATAAAGATATTGTAAAAAATAGTATTGAAATATTAAAGTACCAAAAAGCACTTTCTAAAGCATTTAAATTTACTAGTTTTAAATTAGTACTTCATGTAGGTAGTAGTGCAGGTGGTAAAAAGGCAAGTATAACCAGATTTATTAATAATTTTAATAAATTAGAAGATAGTATTAAAAATATGATAATACTAGAAAACGATGATAAAGTATTTAATATAATAGATGTTTTAGAACTATCAGAAAAGTTAAAAATACCAATGGTACTTGATTATCACCATTATATATGTAATAACAATAATGAAGATATAGAAAAGTATTTACCTAGAATATTTAATACTTGGGAAGGTGAAGTATATCCTCCAAAAGTTCATTTTTCTACACCAAAATCTAAAAAGAAAAATGAATTTAGATCTCATAATGATTTTATAAATGCAGATGATTTTATAACATTTTTAGAAATAGTAAAAAAATATACTGATAAGTTAGATATAATGATTGAAGCAAAAGCAAAAGATTTAGCACTTTTTAAATTAGTAAGAGAATTAAAATATAAAAAAGAATATCAATTTATTGATGATACAAGTTTTATTGTAAAGTAATTATTTTAGATATGTTTAACTTGCAAAATATAATTATATTAATGTATAATAATAGTGTTAAGATAAAGGAGTAGTGAAAATGAGAGATAGGAAGAAAAGAAACATTATAATTGGTTCTTTGTGTTGTTTACTAATAATTATGGGAATTGGTTATGCAGTATTATCCCAAACTCTAAATATAAATGGTACAGCTAACATGAGAGGTACTTGGGATATAAAAATAACTGATATAAGTGAAGCAAGTAGAACTGGAAGAGCAGATCCAGGTACACCAACTATTTCATCAAGTGGAGTATCTGCATCATTTGAAGCAAACCTATGGATGCCAGGAGACTCAATAACTTATAATATTACAGTAAATAATAATGGTAATATAGATGCAGCTTTAAAAGAGTTAGTACCATCAGTAGAAAATGGCGTACAACAAGTAAAATTCAGTAATAATGCAGTACAAGGAAAGGTATTAAGACAAAATGAAAGTTATACTTTTCAAGTAAGTGTAGTATTTGATGAAAATGCAACTGAGATACCACCAGATTCAAAAACAACTCCACCAAAATATACAATATCATTAACATTTGTACAATATACAGGGAATAGTTTATATACACCAACAAATGAAACAACAGATAATTCATGTTTTGTGATTAATACAGCAGGAGAAATAACAGGATATGATTATAATTGTGGAACAGTAGTAACAGTACCTGCAGAAATTGATGGAATTCAAGTTAAAAGTATAGCAAAATATACATTTAGCGATGCTGATTCATTTAATATGTGGGTATATGTCAAAGAAGAAAGTGCAGATGTAACAAAAGGTTATTACATTTTTAAAGATCAAAATGCAAGAGCATTATTCTTAGAATCACAAGGAATAACTCAAGAAGAATTAGACGCAATGGTAGAGTCTGATAATACATACAATTATCTAAAGGGTGATAGTGCCCTAAATGGAGTAGACCTTGGTACATTAGACGGAAAATACTTTATCTACAAAAATTCTAATGGTGAAGTCATAATGGATGGTGTAGGAAGTGTTCCTCTTACCGAACTTGATTTAAGCCATGCTGAGTATTTAGAAAGTATTGATTTTGATTATGCTCCAAACTTAAAAAGGTTAAATTTAAACACTGCGAATGCGATAACATTTAAGTCATTTTCAAGTAAAGGATATGGCCCAATTAATTATAGTTGGGGAGGAACAACAGTAGGAGAACTTGAAGAATTAATAATAAATGTAGATGCATTTAATAATACTAAGCAAATTCCATATTCATATGGAACAAAACAAAAAGCATTTTCTTTCACACACATAAAAAAATTAATTATTTTAGATGGAAAAGAATCCCATATATTAAAAGAAACTAATACTGATGAATATGGATTGTTTGGGACAAATGGTCCTGGAATAGAAACTGTAATAATCGATGATGGAATAACTGAACTTGCATCAACATCATTGGGCAGTCAAGAAATTAAAAATATTACTCTTCCTGGTACGCTAACAACAATTGGTAATGATACACTTGATTATAATCAGTTAACAAGTTTGACAATACCTGCATCCGTTGAAACAATTGGGAATAATGCGTTTTACCAAAATCAAATAACAACTATAAATTTTGAATCAAACTCAAGATTAAAAACAATTGGTAGTAATGCTTTTAACAGTAATAAATTAACAAGTTTGACAATACCTGCATCCGTTGAAACAATTGATGCTGGTGCATTTCAAAATAATCAATTAACAACTATAAATTTTGAATCTAATTCAAAATTAAAAACAATTGGTACTCAAGCATTTTATAATAATAAATTAACAAACACAGGTCTTGGTAAACTTCCTAGTTCATTAACTAGATTAGATACATTTGCATTTAGAAATAATCCTGATTTAACTCAAATAATATTAACTTCACCAAAAGACCTAACAGGATGGCCAAATGGTGGAACAGTTGACGGTAAAACAGTTACTTATGAAAGATAGAAAAATCTATCTTTTTTTCTTTTATAGTTGTATAATAAATATTACTGGAGGGATATTACTATGAATAATCAAAATATTATAAATGAAATACGTAGTAAAATAGATATAGTTGATTTAATTAGTGAATATGTTCCTCTGTCTCAAAAAGGTAAAAACTACTTTGGAGTTTGTCCTTTTCACAATGATACTAATCCTTCTATGAGTGTATCTAGAGAAAAACAAATTTATAAATGTTTCTCTTGTGGTGCAAGTGGCAATATATTTACATTTGTTAGTGAATATGAAAATATTTCTTTTAAAGAAGCACTTAACCTTTTAGCAAATAAAATTGGATATAAGATAGACACAGGTAAAAGTTATACTAAACCAGATTTATATAAAAAATATTATGATATGTATGATCTTGCTACTAAATTTTATCAAAATAATATTAATACTCATGAAGGAAAAGAAGCTAAAGAATATTTAAAAAACAGACAAATAAATGAAGAAATAATAAAAAGATTTCAAGTGGGATTTTCTCTTGATAAAAAAAATTCATTAATTGAACTTTTAATAAAAAAAGGATATACAGTAAAAGAACTTGTTCAATATGGTCTTGCAGTAGAGGACCACGATGTTTATATAAATCGTATAATGTTTCCACTATATGATACATCAGGTAGAGTAGTTGCATTTAGTGGAAGAATATATGGAAATTCTAAACTTAATAAATATGTAAATACAAAAGAAACTCCAATATTTAAAAAAGGACAATGCTTATATAATTATCATATTGCAAAAGAAGCATCACGTAAAAAAGGATTTGTAATAATAATGGAAGGATTTATGGATGTTATTAGAGCAAGTACTATAGGATATGATAATGTAGTTGCATTAATGGGAACTGCACTTACTAGTGAACAACTTGGGTTAATAAAAAGGTTATCACTAAATATAATATTATGTTTTGATGGAGATGGAGCCGGAGAACATGCAACTATGAGTGCTGGAGAACAATTAGAAAAAATCGGAATAAATCCTAAAGTAATCGCATTAACTGGAGGAGATGATCCGGATACATTCATAATTAAAAACGGAAAAGAAAGATTTGATTCTCTAGTAGAATCAGCTATTAATTTTAGTGATTATAAAATAAAAGCTTTAAAAAGTGGAGTAAATTTTCAAAGTGATATAGAACTTTCTAACTATATTGATAAGGTAATTAAAGAAGTAAGTTTAATAAAAGATGACATAAGAAGAGAGATAATACTAAAAAAACTTGCAATTGAAGTAAATATAGGGTATAATACCCTAGAAAAAAGGTTAGACAAGTATATATCTGAATCTAAGCCTGTAGAAGTGGCAAATCCAATTAAAAATAATGAAAAACCTCATTTGACTAGATATCAAAAGGCAGTTAATGCATTTCTTTATAACATGATGACTAATCCAGATGTAATAGAACGTTATAATAGAGAAAATATTTGTCTTTTAACTCCAGTTAATAGATATCTAGCTAATGAAATATCATTTTATTATGAAAAAATTGGTAGTATAAATATTGCAGATATGTATACCTATCTAGCTGATAAAGAAGAGTTATTAGCGCTTGTTAAAGAGATTACAGAAACAGATGAGTATGATTGTAGTGCAAAAGCAATTGATGATTATATAGATGTGATTAATGGTTATAATAAGAGGCAAGAGATTAAACGCCTAAATGAGATGATAAGAAAAGAAAACGATCCAATAGAAAAATCAAAAATTGCTGAACAGATTAGGCTAATAAAAATTGGGGAGAGTAAGAATGGTTAACGAAATTAAAACAATTGAAGATAGAAAAAAATCTTTAATTAAAAAAGGTAAGGCTAATGGATATGTAACATATGAAGAAATGGCCGAAGAATTAAAAGGACTAGAAGTTGATTCTGATACCCTTGATGATTTATATAATACATTAGTTGAAAATCACATTGAAATTATATCTGAGACTACAGATAATTCTGAAGATGATAATGATGAAAATCCAAGTGACTTAGTTGTTGAAGATTTAACTCTATCTAAGGATATTAAAATAAATGATCCTGTTAGGATGTATTTAAAAGAAATAGGTAGAATTAATCTGCTTACTAGTGATGAAGAATTTGAATATGCACGTCTTGCTGAACAAGGTGATGAACATGCAAAAAAAATGCTTGCAGAATCAAATCTTCGTCTAGTAGTATCAATCGCAAAAAGATATGTTGGTAGAGGAATGCTTTTCCTTGATTTAATACAAGAAGGTAATATAGGACTTATGAAGGCAGTAGAAAAATTTGATCCAACTAAAGGATATAAGTTTTCTACATATGCTACTTGGTGGATTAGACAAGCTATAACAAGAGCTATCGCAGACCAAGCAAGAACTATACGTGTGCCTGTACATATGGTAGAAACAATTAATAAACTTGCACGTGTACAAAGACAACTAACACAAGAATTAAATCGTGAACCAACAGAAGAAGAAATTGCTAAGAAGTTAGGAGTAACTGTTGACAAGGTTCGCGAAGTATATAAAATAAGTCAAGATCCAGTTTCCCTAGAAACTCCAATTGGTGAAGAAGATGATTCTCATTTAGGTGATTTCATTAAAGATGAAAGAACTATGTCACCAGAGGAGTATGCAACAGTAGAACTTTTAAAAGAAGAATTAGCTAGCGTATTATTAACATTAACTGAACGTGAAGAAAAAGTATTAAGACTTCGTTTTGGTCTTGATGATGGACAATGCAGGACACTAGAAGAAGTTGGACAAATATTTGGCGTTACAAGAGAAAGAATTCGTCAGATTGAAGCTAAAGCATTAAGAAAACTTCGTCATCCATCACGTTCAAGAAAACTTAAGGATTTCTTGATCGATTAATGAAAATTAATAATAGACTTAAAAATGTAGCTAATTTTGTTTTAAAAGATTCGAATGTGATAGATGTAGGCTGTGATCATGCATTATTATGTATCTATTTAGCAAGTAATTATCCTAATATGAGGCTTATTGCATCTGATGTAAGAGAAGGGCCTCTTAAACAAGCGAAAGCAAACATAGAAAAGTATGGCTTAGAAGATAGGATTACACTTAAATTAGGTGATGGAATTGCTACTATAGATAATGATACGAATGTTATTGTTATATCTGGCATGGGTGGTATTACAATTGCTAATATTATAACAAAAAATAAAAAAAAATTAGATAAAATAGATCAGATAGTTGTATCTCCTAATAATGATTTCTATGCAGTAAGAAGTGAAATTACAAAATTAGGCTTTATAATTGATAGAGAAGAAGTAATAAAAGAAAGAGATAAATTTTATTTAATAATTAGTTTTGTCAAAGGAAAGAAAAAATATAAAAAAAGAGAACTTTACTTTGGAAGTAAATGTATCTTATATGATAAGACTCTAAGAGAGTATTATAAAGGGCAATTCCTATTACTATTTAATAAGTATTCTAGGCTTCCTGATAAAAGAATATTTGCAAAGCATAAAATAAAAGTTAAAATAGATATGCTAGCAGATGATATAGATATGTTAGATAAAAAACAAGCAAAAGAAGAGAAAAAAGCTAGAAAAGAAGCAAAAAGACTTGCAAGAATAGAAAAAAGACAAGCTAAGAAAGAAAAGAAGAAATTAAAGAAAAGTAAATAAGCTTTTCTTTTTTTCTAACTAATTTTATTGCAAGTACCCCCAATTTAGTTGTATAATGTTGTTATAGTCAGGAGTGATGATATGAAAAACACTAAGAAAAAAACATTTGTTATAGCAATATTGTGTATTGCGCTTGTTCTAATGGGAACAGGATATGCAATACTTTCTACCTCATTAAACATTAGCGGTACAAATACTGTTTCTGGTAAATGGGATATACATATAGAAAGTATAAATGCAACCAGTGTTGGGGGAACTGCAGTAGCTAAAAATGTAATTATTGGTGATGATAAATTATCCGCTGAATTTAGTGCTGATCTATTTGGAAATAATGATTATGTAGAATATACAGTTATTATAAAAAATGCTGGTAATATTCCGGCTAAATTATCAGATATAGCTACTAGTGTTACTAATTCTAGTGAATTTATTCAATTTACAAATACCGCGGTTAAAGATAAAACTTTAGCTCCTGAAGCAACTGATTCATTTACAGTAAAAATTGCAGTTAATAATCCAAATAATGCTGAATTAGTTGATGTTACTGATGCAACTTATAAAATAGATTTAACTTATATACAAAATGTCTCATAGTATAGATAATTATTGGAGGAATCAAAATGGAAAGAGAATTATTTAAAAATTATTTTAAAAAAATAAATTCTCTTTTTATTATGCTATTAATGTCTATAGTTTTATTAATCTTATTTGCTAGTTCTTCATATAGAATTTTATATAAAGAAAAACTAACTA
>JABLTL010015192.1_pt1 | contig 19497 bp, 16 predicted proteins | sample 7160151 | NCBI WGS metagenome assembly JABLTL01 (sample SAMN14651223, study PRJNA627086) | human gut metagenome | isolation source: feces | host: Homo sapiens
AATGTGGATAATGTGGATAAGTCTGTGTACAACTTTGGTTTTACAAGGAAAATCGACATTTTCCACTGTGGATAACCTGCGAATACAAAGAGGATAAGGTGGATATAGGAAATCTGCAGTTTGCCGCAGGATTACATCAGGAAATGGTTGAATAAAAAAACGGATAGTGATACAATGTAACGTGGTAATTTGGTAGTTTTGTCATATGGCATGCTACCCTGGATTAACGTATAGGAGCTAAAGAATATGGGCTTGGCACAGAAACTGTTTGGAACACAAAGTTCGAAAGAAATCAAGAGGATTATGCCTCTGGTTCATAAGATCGAAGGTCTTCGCGCGCAGATGATGGAGTTATCCGATGAAGAGCTGCGCGGCAAGACGATGGAGTTTAAGAAGCGTCTGGCGGACGGCGCGAAGCTGGACGATCTGCTTCCGGAAGCATATGCGGTTGTCCGCGAGGCTTCCCGCCGTGTATTGAAGATGGAACACTATGAGGTGCAGATCATTGGCGGCATTATCCTGCATCAGGGACGTATCGCCGAGATGCGTACCGGTGAAGGTAAGACTCTGGTATCCACGCTTCCGGCATACCTGAATGCGCTGGAAGGCAAGGGCGTTCACATTGTTACGGTAAATGATTACCTGGCAAAGCGTGATGCCGAGTGGATGGGACAGATTCATGAGTTCCTGGGGCTGAAGGTAGGCGTGGTACTGAATTCCATGGAGCCGAAAGAGCGCCGGGAAGCTTATGACTGCGATATTACTTACGTAACGAATAACGAACTCGGTTTCGATTATCTGCGTGACAACATGGTAATCTACAAGGAGCAGATGGTATTAAGAGATCTCCACTACGCCATCGTGGATGAGGTCGATTCTGTACTGATTGATGAGGCACGTACCCCTCTGATTATTTCCGGTCAGAGCGGCAAGTCCACGAAGCTGTACGAGGTCTGCGATTATCTGGCACAGCAGCTTGAGCGCGGCGAAGGCACTGAGATGACCAAGATGGCCGCGATTATGAAGGAAGAGATGACCGAGACCGGCGACTTCATCGTAAATGAGAAGGAGAAGCAGGTTCACCTGACCGAGCAGGGTGTGGAGAAGGTCGAGAAGTACTTCAAGATCGAGAATCTGGCAGATCCGGAAAACCTGGAGATTCAGCACAATATGATCCTGGCTCTTCGCGCACACAACCTGATGTTCCGCGATAAGGATTACGTAGTTAAGGACGATGAGGTGCTGATTGTCGATGAGTTTACCGGACGTATCATGCCGGGACGCCGTTACTCCGACGGCCTGCATCAGGCGATCGAAGCGAAGGAGCATGTGAAGATCAAGCGCGAGAGCAAGACTCTGGCGACGATCACCTTCCAGAACTTCTTCAACAAGTTTGACAAGAAGGCTGGTATGACTGGTACGGCGATGACCGAGGAGAAGGAGTTCCGTGACATCTACGGTATGGATGTTATCGAGATCCCGACCAACAAGCCGGTACGCCGTATTGATCATGACGATGCGGTATATAAGACACGCAGAGAGAAGCTGCACGCTGTTGTAGAGGATGTTGTGAACTCTCACGCCAAGGGACAGCCGGTATTGGTAGGTACGGTTACGATCGAGGCGTCTGAGGAGCTGTCCGCACTTTTGAAGAAGCGCGGTATCAAGCACAGCGTATTGAACGCGAAGTTCCATGAGCTTGAGGCGGAGATCGTAGCGGATGCCGGTATTCACGGCGCAGTAACGATCGCTACTAACATGGCTGGTCGTGGTACGGATATTAAGCTGGATGAGGAATCAAAGGCAGCCGGCGGTCTGAAGATCATCGGTACCGAGCGTCATGAGTCACGGCGTATTGATAATCAGCTGCGTGGTCGTGCCGGACGTCAGGGCGACCCTGGTGAGTCCAAGTTCTACCTCTCTTTGGAGGATGATCTGGTACGTCTCTTCGGCGGTGAGCGTATGCTCAGCATGTTCAATGCGCTGAAGGTACCGGATAATGAAGAGATCCAGCACAAGATGCTGAGCAGCGCAATCGAGAAGGCGCAGAAGAAGATTGAGGGCAACAACTTCGGTATTCGTAAGAATCTGTTGGAGTATGACCGTGTGAACAATGAGCAGCGTGAGATTATCTACAGCGAGCGCCGCCGTGTTCTGGACGGTGAGAATATGCGCGATGTGATCATGAAGATGATCAGCGATACTGCGGAGAATGTTGTGGATATGTGCATCTCTGACGATCATTCCGCAGCTGAGTGGAATATCGCCGAGCTGAATCAGGTGCTGATTCCGATCTTCCCGATGCAGCCGATCGAGCTGGACGAGAACCAGCAGAAGCATTTCCACAAGGCGGATCTGAAGCAGATGATCAAGCAGGATGCTGTGAAGCTGTACGAGGCCAAGGAGGCTGAGTTCGCGAACCCCGAGCAGATCCGTGAGATTGAACGCGTGGTACTGCTGAAGATTATTGACAAGCACTGGATGGATCACATCGACGATATGGATCAGCTGCGTCAGGGTATCGGTCTGCAGTCTCTGGGTCAGAGAGATCCGGTTGTCGAGTATCGTATGGCCGGATATGATATGTTCGATCAGATGACCGCCTCCATCCAGGAGGATACCGTGCGTCTGCTGCTGCATATCCGTCAGGAGCAGAAGGTAGAGCGTGAGGAGGTTGCCAAGGTAACGGGAACCAATAGAGATGACTCAGTGGCAAAGGCTCCGAAGAAGCGGGATGAGAAGAAGGTATACCCGAACGATCCGTGCCCGTGCGGTTCCGGTAAGAAATATAAGCAATGCTGTGGAAGAAAGTAGGTGCCGTTATTGGTTGAATTAGACCAGTTTAAAGTGACACTGGCAGCACAGGAGCAGCCTTTGCAGGAGGTAAAGGCTGCTCTGGATCTGGCAGGGAAGAAGAACCGGATCGCAGAGCTGGAGAAGACGATGGAGGAGCCTTCCTTCTGGGAGGACGCGGACAAGGCGACCCGCACCATGCAGGAACTGAAGAATCTGAAGGCGACGGTAGAGACCTGTGAAGGGCTTGAGACGCAGTATGATGATATTCAGACTCTGATCGAGATGGCCTATGAGGAGAACGACGAGTCTCTGGTGGAAGAGATCGGCGAGAGCCTGGAAGAGTTCCAGAATAAACTGGAGGAGATCCGCATCAGTACGCTGCTTTCCGGAGAATACGATAAGGACAACGCGATTCTTACCATTCATGCCGGAGCGGGTGGAACCGAGTCCTGCGACTGGGCTGGCATGCTCTACCGCATGTACACTCGCTGGGCGGAGAAAAAGGGCTTCGCGGTGGAAGTTCTGGATTATCTGGACGGTGAGGAAGCCGGTGTGAAGTCTGTGACGATCCAGATCAACGGGGAGAATGCCTACGGCTATCTGAAGTCCGAGAAAGGCGTTCACCGTCTGGTGCGCATTTCTCCGTTCAATGCGGCGGGCAAGCGCCAGACCTCTTTTGTATCCTGTGATGTCATGCCAGATATCGAGGAGGATATTGATATCGAGATCCGGGATGAGGATATCCGTATCGATACGTACCGCTCCAGCGGAGCCGGCGGACAGCATATTAATAAGACGTCCTCCGCAATCCGTATCACACATTATCCGACCGGAATTGTGGTACAGTGCCAGAATGAGCGTTCCCAGTTCCAGAACAAGGATAAGGCGATGCAGATGCTGAAGGCGAAGCTGCTGATTCTGCGCCAGCAGGAGCAGGCGGAGAAGGAGTCCGGCATCCGGGGAGAAGTTTCCGAGATCGGATGGGGACATCAGATCCGTTCCTATGTGCTGCAGCCCTATACTATGGTAAAGGATCTGCGTACGAATGTGGAGACAGGTAATGTGAACAGTGTCCTGGACGGCAATATTGATATATTTATTAATGGTTACCTGAAATGGCTGAGCCTGGGCAAACAGGAGCAGGATGCATAGAACACAGGAATAGAACACAGGAATAGGACACAGGAATAGGACAAAGGAGAGAGTGATATGATTCAGATGGCAATCATGGGCTTCGGCACCATTGGATCCGGTGTTTACGATGTAGTGAACACAAATAGAGACGTAATCCGGAAGAATCTGGGCGGCGAAGAACTGGATGTAAAGTATGTTCTGGACTTGAGAGAGTTCCCCGGAAAGCCGGTGGAGAAGGTTCTCGTACATGATGTGAACACAATCATGGAAGATCCGGAAGTAAAGATCGTCGTAGAGACGATGGGAGGCGTGGAGCCTGCATTTACCTTCGTATCCAGAGCATTGAAAGCGGGTAAGAGCGTAGCGACTTCCAACAAGGAACTTGTGGCGAAGAAGGGCGTGGAGCTGATGGAACTGGCGAAAGAAAATCACGCAAGCTTCCTCTTCGGCGCAAGTGTCGGCGGCGGTATCCCGATTATCCGCCCGCTGGTTCGCTGCCTGACCGCGGATCGGATCGAGGAAGTCGCTGGTATCCTGAATGGAACTACGAATTACATCCTGACAAAAATGGATCAGGAGGGGACTTCCTTCGAGGCAGCTCTGAAGGAAGCGCAGGACAATGGATTCGCGGAGAAGAATCCGGAAGCGGATGTGGAAGGCTACGACGCTGGCCGCAAGATCGCAATCCTTTCTTCTCTTGTTCTCGGAAAGTCTGTGAACTTCGAGGACATTTACACCGAAGGCATCAGCGCGATCACCGCAACGGATTTTAAGTATGCAAGAGCGTTGGGCTGGTCAATCAAGCTGGTGGCTTCCGGAAAGATCGTAGACGGTAAGGTATATGCGATGGTAGCGCCTCATCTGGTGAAGCCGGAGCATCCGCTGTATGCGGTGAACGGCGTATTTAACGCAGTTATGGTTCACGGCAATATGGTGGATGATGTTATGTTCTACGGCCGCGGCGCAGGAAGCCATGCAACCGCCAGCGCGGTTATGGCGGACGTTGTTGAGGAAGCAGCAAATCTGGGTAAGACACTTCCGGTATCCTGGAGCGCAGAGCACCAGGAGGTAGCTCCGGTGGCTTCCTCCGAGAAGCAGTTCCTGGTTCGCGTAAAGGGCGGAGCTGAGAGAGAAACTGTGCTTGCGCAAGCATTCGGTGAAGGACAGCTGGTACAGGCGGAAGGCGTGACCGGTGAGATCGCTTATCTGACTCCGGTTATGACAGAAGAAGCTTTTGGAAAGGCAGCGGAGACCGTAGAAGATGTGATCGGTCGCATCCGTGTGAAGTAATACAAGAGGTAAGACCAATGAAGTATGTGATTGTTTTAGGTGATGGCATGGCAGACTGGCCCATCGAGGCGCTGGACGGCAGGACTCCACTGGAGTACGCATCCACTCCGATGATGGATGAACTCTCCAAGGTATCGGAAATCGGCCTGCTTCATACCATTCCGGAAGGAATGAAGCCGGGCAGCGATACGGCGAACCTTTCCGTTCTGGGATATGATGCGCGTAAGTATTATACCGGACGTTCTCCTCTGGAAGCGCTGAGCATCGGCGTTCCCATGAAGGCGACGGACATCGCGCTGCGCACGAATATTGTTACGATCTCGGAGGACGATGTTCCTTTTGAGGAGCAGATGATCATTGATCACAGCTCTGGCGAGATTTCGACGGAGGACGCAGCCGTTCTGCTGAACGCAGTGAAGGAAGAATTGCAGAATGAGACGTATCAGTTCTACGTAGGAACCAGCTATCGTCATCTGCTGATCTGGGATCAGGGTGAGGTGGTCGATCTGGTGCAGCCCCACGATGTACTGGGACAGAAGATCGGTCCGAATCTGCCGAAGGATGACGCGCTGCGCCGCATGATGATCCGCAGCTATGAGATCCTGAAGGATCATCCGCTGAATCAGGCGAGAAAAGCAGCCGGCAAGAACCCCGCGAACTGCTTCTGGTTCTGGGGAGCAGGCACCCGTCCATCGTTGTCCTCCTTCGAGGAGAAGACCGGCCTGAAGGGCTCCATGATCTCCGCCGTTGACCTTCTGAAGGGCATCGCGGTAGGCGCAGGCATGAAGAATATCACCGTGGAAGGAGCCAACGGCACGCTGGAGACCAATTACGAGGGCAAGGCGCAGGCGGCGATTGACACGCTGGTGAAGGATGGACAGGATTTTGTATACGTACACGTAGAAGCTCCGGATGAGATGGGACATCAGGGCAGCATCGAGCGTAAGGTGAAGTCCATCGAGTATCTGGATTCCCGTGTGATCCGCCCGATCAAGGAAGGGCTGGACGCTGCTGGTGTGGACTACCGCATGATGGTTCTGCCGGATCATCCTACGCCGATCAAGGTAAGAACACATACATCCGATCCGGTTCCCTACATGCTCTACGACAGCACGGCGCCGGAATCGCATACATGGAATTATAACGAAAAAGAAGCAAAAGCAAGCGGCAACTATATTGCACAGGGCCATGAAGGACTGGATCACTTGCTGGGGAGGAAAACATGTTAGTTGTAAAGAAATTTGGAGGCAGCTCGGTTGCTGACAAGGAGCGCATCTTCAACGTGGCAAGACGCTGCATCGAGGATTACAAGGCCGGAAATCAGGTAGTGGTTGTTTTGTCCGCCATGGGCAAGACGACGGATGGTCTTCTGGCGAAGGCTGCAGACATCAATCCAAATGCCAGCAAGAGAGAGATGGATATGCTGCTTACTACCGGTGAGCAGATTTCTGTAGCCCTTATGGCGATGGCGATGGATTCCCTCGGTGTGCCTGCCATTTCCCTGAATGCGTTTCAGGTACAGATGCATACTACTACCAACTACAGCAACAGCCGTCTGCTGCGCATCGACAGCGAGCGCATTATACACGAGCTGGAATCCAGAAAGATTGTAATTGTAACCGGTTTCCAGGGCATTGACAAGTACGATAACTACACGACACTCGGCCGCGGCGGCTCTGATACAACGGCAGTTGCTCTGGCGGCAGCGCTTCATGCGGATGCCTGTGAAATCTATACGGATGTTGACGGCGTATATACTTCGGACCCTCGTATTGTACCGAATGCGAGAAAGCTGGCGGAGATCACATACGACGAGATGCTGGAGCTGGCGTCTCTGGGCGCGAAGGTGCTGCACAACCGTTCAGTAGAGATGGCTAAGCGTTACGGTGTTCAGCTGGTAGTACGTTCCAGCCTGAACCATGAAGAAGGAACCATTGTAAAGGAGAATGCAAAAATGGAAGGTATGTTAATCAGCGGTGTAGCAGCCGATAAGAATGTAGCAAGAATCTCTGTAGTAGGTGTTAAGAATGAACCCGGTGTGGCATTTAAGGTATTCAATGTTCTTTCTGCGAAGAACATTAGTGTAGATATTATTCTTCAGTCTATTGGCCGCGGCGACAAGAAAGATATCTCCTTTACGGTTGCAAGAACTGATCTGAAGGATGCGGTAGCAGTTCTGGAAGAGGCAAGGGGTAATAAGTTCGAGTGCGAAGCAATTGATTACGAAGAGCATGTAGCTAAGGTTTCTATCGTTGGCGCAGGCATGGAGTCGAACGCCGGCGTAGCTGCCAAGATGTTCGAGGCTCTCTACAATGCAAATATCAACATCCGCATGATTGGTACGGCCGAGATCCGCATCACGGTTCTGATCGATGAGGATGACGCAGATCGCGCAACCCGTGCGGTACATACGGCGTTTGGTCTGGACAAATAAGTTATTTCCGGTCTCTTGGCGGCTGACCCTGTGGCAGCCGCCTTTCTTATGTATTTAGTAATTTCAAAGGAAAGAGAAGACATGAATATTACAAAAACACTGGCAGAGGAGCTGAATATCCGCCCGGAGCAGGCAGAAGCAGCTGTGAAACTGATCGATGAAGGTAATACGATTCCGTTTATTGCCCGGTATCGGAAAGAGGCGACAGGCTCTCTGAATGACGAGGTTCTGCGTCTCCTGGATGAGCGCCTTCGCTATCTGCGCAACCTGGATGAGAAGAAGCAGCAGGTACTGGCAACGATCCGGGAGCAGGGATCGCTGACGGCGGAGTTGGAGAAGCAGATCATGGAGGCAGCTACTCTGGTGGCGGTGGATGATTTGTACCGCCCGTATCGCCCGAAGAGAAGAACGCGTGCGACGGTGGCGAAGGAGCGTGGACTGGCACCTCTGGCAGCTGCCATCCGGGAGCAGAAGATTACGGAACCGCTGGAAGTAATTGCGGCTTCTTATGTGGATCAGGAGAAGGAAGTGGCGAGCGTACAGGAAGCCATCGATGGAGCCGGAGATATTCTGGCAGAGCAGATCTCAGATGCAGCGGTATTCCGTACCTATATCCGCGAGGCCATGCAGAAGCTGGGGACGCTTCATTCACAGGCAAAGGACGCCTCAGTTGCTTCTCCTTATGAGAAATATTACGACTACGAGGAACCGGTGCGCCGAGTGGCTGGACACCGTGTGCTGGCGCTGAACCGCGGCGAGAAGGAGAAGATCCTTACGGTCTCTATCGAAGCTCCGGAGGAGCAGATTCTGCGCTATCTGGAGAAGAAGATCATCCTGAATACGAATCCGTACACGACACCGGTATTAAAGAGTGTTATCGAGGATAGCTATTATCGTCTGATTGCACCTTCAGTAGAACGTGAAGTACGCAGTGCTATGACAGAGTCGGCAGAAGATGGCGCAATCCGCGTATTCGGCAAAAATCTGGTACAGCTTCTGCTGCAGCCGCCGATCGTGGGTCAGGTGATTCTTGGCTGGGATCCGGCCTTTCGTACCGGATGTAAGCTGGCAGTCGTGGATCCGACCGGAAAGGTTCTGGACACGACTGTGATCTATCCGACGGCTCCGCAGAATAAGGTGGAAGAGTCGAAGAAAGTGCTGAAGAAACTGATTGAGAAGTATCATGTTACCGTGATTTCTTTGGGAAATGGTACTGCATCCCGCGAATCCGAGCAGATTATTGTAGAGCTTTTGAAAGAAATCCCTCAGAAGGTTTCCTATGTGATCGTAAATGAGGCAGGAGCTTCCGTTTATTCCGCCAGCAAGTTGGCAACAGAGGAATTCCCGAACTTTGATGTCGGTCAGCGAAGCGCGGCATCGATTGCCCGCCGTCTGCAGGATCCTCTGGCGGAGCTGGTGAAGATCGATCCGAAGAGCATCGGTGTCGGTCAGTATCAGCATGATATGAATCAGAAGAAGCTGGACGAGACCCTTCAGGGTGTTGTGGAAGACAGCGTAAACAAAGTCGGAGTGGATCTGAATACGGCTTCCGCATCGCTGCTGTCCTATATTTCCGGTATTAATAAGACGATTGCGAAGAATATTGTGGCTTACCGCGAGGAGAACGGCGTATTTACAGACCGCAGAAGCCTGAAGAAGGTTCCCAAGCTGGGGCCGAAGGCATATGAACAGTGCGCCGGCTTCCTGCGCGTTAGAGACGGCAGCAATCCCCTGGACATGACCAGCGTACACCCGGAGAGCTACAAGGCAACGGAAGCATTGCTGAAATCACTGGGCTATGAGACAGAGGATGTGCGCAAAGGGCTTGGCAATATCCGCCGTCAGGTAAAGGATAAAAAGAAGACAGCGGAAGAACTTGGCATCGGCATTGAGACGCTGACGGATATCCTGAAGGAGCTGGAGAAGCCGGGAAGAGATCCCAGAGAGGAGATGCCGAAGCCGGTGCTTCGCACGGACGTCATGGAGCTGAAGGATCTGAAACCTGGCATGATCTTAAAGGGAACCGTGCGCAATGTGATTGACTTTGGTGCATTTGTGGATATCGGTGTTCATCAGGACGGTCTTGTGCATATCTCCCAGATCTGTGATCGTTATATCAGCCATCCGTTGGATGCTGTCAGCGTGGGTGATATTGTACAGGTCAAGGTTCTCTCTGTGGATCCGGTGAAGAAAAAGATTTCTCTTACGATGAAGCTGGATACGGATGTGGAGCAGAAGCAGAAATAAAAATAGACGTACTGCGGATTCTCTTCAGGCAGTATTCGATTTTGAACGCTGGTTAATATATTTTATAAATAAAAAACAATTTTGAAATATGAATAATGTATAAAAAAGCAGAAAAATTCGGTTTACATTTGCAAAAACCGGTGCTATACTCGTTTACAGTTCCAGAGAGGGAAAAAATGGGACGAAGAAGCAAAAATATATACATTTAATAAATATTTTTGGAAGGAGGCATGTCTTATGACATCCTATCATTTTTTGATGGATCTGGCGATCATTCTGCTTAGTACAAAGCTGATGGGGCTTCTGACACAGCGGTTTCATCTTCCGCAGGTTGTAGGTGCGCTGGTTGCCGGGTTGCTGTTGGGTCCGGCCTGCCTGGGTATTCTTCAGGAGACGGACTTCATTAAGAGTACGGCAGAGATCGGTGTCATTGTTCTGATGTTCTGTGCCGGACTGGAGACTGATGTGGAGGAGTTGAAGAGAAGCGGAAAGGCTTCGCTTGTCATTGCGCTTCTCGGTGTACTGGTACCTCTGGGCGGCGGTTTTCTGGTTGCCCTGTTCTTCAATCACCCGAACCGGATTCCTTCGGATGCATCGGCAAGCCTATTTCTTCAGAACCTGTTCATCGGCGTTATCCTGACGGCAACTTCTGTAAGCATTACCGTTGAAACTCTGAAGGAGCTTGGTAAGCTCCAGACGAAGTCAGGAAGTGCGATCATGGGTGCGGCTGTTATCGATGATATCCTTGGCATTATCGCACTGACGATTGTTACCAGTATGGCAGATGAATCTGTCAGTCTGGTGACAGTGCTTCTTAAGATCCTTGGCTTCTTTGTATTTGTAGCAGTCTGCGGCTTTGCGTTCTATAAGTTCTATGTATGGTGGAGTTCTTTCGGCCGCCTGAAGCATCGTCATGCGATCATCGCGTTTGTATTCTGCCTGGTGATGTCCTACTGTGCGGAAGAACTGTTCGGCGTAGCGGATATTACGGGCGCATATCTGGCAGGTATGATCATAGCCATGACGCAGACAACACAGTATCTGGCCAGCCAGTTTGATACGGTAAGTTACCTGTTGCTTTCACCGATGTTCTTTGCCAGCATCGGTCTTCGTGTGGAGATCCCGCAGATGTCCGCAATGATCATCCTGTTTACCGTTGTTCTTGTCCTGGTGGCGATCATTACGAAGATCATCGGCTGCGGACTTGGCTGTAAGCTCTGTGGTTATCGTACCTGCACCAGCCTGCAGGTCGGCGTTGGCATGGTAAGTCGTGGCGAGGTAGCGCTGATCGTAGCGAACCAGGGAGTAAGCTATGGCCTGATCAGCAGTTCTCTGTTGGGCCCGATTGTTATCATGGTTCTGATTACGACGATTGTAACCCCGATCCTGCAGAAGATTGTATATGCGCGCACGGCTGTTGTTCCGAATCCTGTTAATCCGGATGTGGCGAATTTCCGTGAAATGCGTAAGATCCCGCAGAGTGAGACGAAAGAAAAGTAATAAAGGCGTAATTACATATCATCCCGATAATTTGGGACAAGAAAAAGGGGCTGCCGCACGTTAGTGCGACAGCCCCTTTTCTTTTAGGGACTTATTTCACAGCCCCTTCTTTGCAATCATATTTTCAGGTGAGCATTCTGCATATGAACTACTCCGAACACCACGCCCACTTTGAGAAACACAAACAGAACAGTGCGGACACCAGCGATCGGCAATTAACAATTTTTTAAACCGTTCACCCGTATATTCCCGAAGCAGATTTTATGCTCACATACTAATCAAAGAACTTTCCCGCACCCACTGCACGCTCCGGCGCAACGCCGCATCGGGATCCTTGAAATATCCGGCTCCCCACAGCCCCAGCACCAGATCTCCTTCATAATGATGTGCCGCAAGGGATTCCAGCTGTCTTTCCAGCACCGTTTTTGCTCCTTGTTTATCTGCCGGAGCTACATCCGTTGCATCCCCGTCAGCATTCTCCTGCTGCAGAGCTGCCAGTTCCCCGGTTCCCGGTACCATATAGCCCTCTCTGCCATACCCTGAAAAATGCACATGGCCGATCTGGCCAAAGGCCTCATAATACTGCTCCACGGTTTCCTGATTGTCAGCCGCCATGAAGGTATCCAGGCAGGCCGTGATCTGTGTTGATCCCACTGCATCCAGCAATTTTTTCAGATGGGGCAGGTCACGCACCAGCAAAGTGGACAGCGGATCCATCTCTTCCACAGATAACTTCACGCCCAGCGCTGCCGCCTTCTCTGCCAGCCGCCGGATGGCTTCCACCGAACGCGCAAAAGCCTCTTCATCCGGTGCGTCCACATAGCCCCAGCCCGGCGCCAGGATCATCCGGTCTGTGCCCAGATCCAGCGTATCCTCCAGATACCGCTCCATAAACTGCATACTGCGCTCCCGCACATAGGCAATGGGTGAAGCAATATTAATGGGATACTGACGGCACTGCTCCGGCTGGATTCTCTTTCTGATCGTAAAAATGAAAGTGGTGGCTGCATCCGTACAGTTCCAGCTGATGAATGCCCAGCCGGTCGCAGGAATCCAGAAAATAATCAAAAGAAAAATGCATGTATACCATGTTTGTCACCGCAAGCTGTGACATAAGTAATTCAGACATTTTATCCTCCCCGGGATGTGTTACTCCCCAAAATAATGTTTCAGGTTATACATGTTGCGCTTATCATAAAAGAACGGATCTTCATAGTAGCCGCCGTCCGTGATCTCCTGGCTGAACAGCCCCTGATAACCGTTCTTCAGCATATCCTCCACATCCTGGCGAAGATTCCGGTTGCCGTCTCCCCAGATGTAATGGCCGTAAGGATTGCAGTCCTGGAAATGGCTGTGGATGATATTTTCCACGCCAAAGGTGTCAAACCACTGCTGAATCGTCTCCCCTGCCACGGACATGGCGGTGAAATCGATCATCACCTTGAAATTGGGGCGGTTCACCTCGTCAAACAGATGCTTGATCTGATCGATCCGATAACCGATGCGTGACTCCTGCGGCCGCAGCGACTCGCAGGCGATCTGCATGCCATATTCCGCCGCCACCTCGGACAGCCGCTGGTGCATTTCTACGGATCGCTTGAAGCCTTCCTCCTCAGGCTCATTCCAGTATCCCCAACCGGAGTTTGCCGCCAGGATTTTTGCGCCCAGCTCAGCGCCCAGACGGATCCCGTTGACGAAATAGTTGTAGCTTCGCTCCCGCAGTTCCGGCTCCTTCGCCGCAAACTGATATCCCAGCATGCAGTTATCCGGCGTGATCACCGGGCATTTTAACCCTCTGTCATCCAGCTTTTTCTTAATAATCTTCGGGTCAATGGAGCCCTTATGATCCAGCCACATACCCTGCCGCCCTGCCAGGAGCTCCACGTTTTTCACTCCCAGTGCCTGCTGGCAGTCGAGGAAGTAATCCAGCGAATAATTGATATAATGAATGTTCAGAACCGAAATCCGGTCAATAGATGCAAGTTTCATGCGCTTTTCCTCCCCCTTCTATTTAAAATACGGCTCGAAGGCTGCGATATTTTTCCGGTCAGCTTCCTTCGGATCATCGAAATATCTGCCGTCCGTGATCTCCTGTCCCAGATAACCTTCGTAGTGATAATCGTTAAGCAGCTGCAGATAGTCCTCCAGCGGATGCAGGCCGTCGCCCCAGATCAGATGCCCGTAAGGCCGTCCGTCCGGGAAATGCATATGGCGGATGTCACTGCCCAGCGTCTCGAACCACTCCTGCATCGTCTCACCGGCCACACCCATGGCAGTCACATCCAGTGCTGCTTTTACATTGGGATGATCCACCGCATCCAGCAGTCGTTTTAACTCCGGCAGCGTGATCACTACCCGGGATTCCTCCGGGCGAACAGTCTCCACTGCCAGCGTCACGCCGTTATCCTCTGCCACCGGTGCCAGTTTTCGCAGCACCTGCACAGCCCGGTCAAAGGTGCGCTCCGGATCCTCCTTCCAGTCTCCGCCGCAGCAGTTGGTCAGCATGATTTTTGCGCCCACTTCCCCTGCCGCCTTGATGCCATTGGTATAATACCCCATGGAATGCTTCTGTGCCAACGGATCATGGGCACAGATCAGATAACTGTACATGGCACACTCAGGCGTAAACACACCGATATGCAGTCCATAGGACTCCACTTTCTTTTTCAGTTCCTGTGTGTCCTGATACCCATAGTCATCCAGGATAAAATGGGGCAGACCACACCACATCTCGATGGTCTTAAAGCCCAGTTCCGCCTGGCTCTGCAGGAAATAATCCAGGGAGTAGTACATATAATGGATTCCCATCCCGGCCAGCTGTTCTCTTCGTAAGTACGGCATACATTCTCCTCCTTGCCTGTTTTATTATGCTTGGTCAAAAGACGGCCTGGCAGTAAAGCTACGCCGTCCTGTATTTCTAATCATATCATTTTTCAGCTCATGCACAATTACTCGTTTGTTACATCCTTTGTCTCTTCTGCAGTCAGAGCCTCCGCATCGGAACCATCGCTCAGCGGCTGCTGGTTCAGTGCGTTTGTCATCATCTCAAGCTGTGTGTCATGATCCATAGTTGCGATAACTGCATCGACCTTCTCTTTCAGCTCGGTGTTGCCCTTCGCGATCGGGATACCTGCGCAAAGAGAGGAAAGTTCTACGTCAAAGCCCTTGCCATCCTCGAAGGTAACGTATGTCAGATCCGGGTTGGACATGCATCCGGACTGTGCCTCTGACAGACCGGTGATGATCGCATCCAGTTTACCGGAGCTTACACCTACGAACAACTCAGACATTTCGCCAAGACCGGGCTGCTCCTGTACATCCGGGATCTGTTTTACAAGCGGAAGCCAGATAGATACTGCCTGGGAAGTAACCTTTGCACCTGCAAAGTCCTGAATAGAAGTTGCATTTGCATATTTGCTGTCTTTGCGGACAACCATTACACAGCCGTTATTCCAGTAGTAATCAGAGAAATCTACAGACTGCAGTCTCTCTTCGGTAACACCCAGTGAGGAGATGCAGCAGTCAAGCTTACCGGATACAACGCCGGGAATCAGGCCATCCCAGTCTGTTTTGATGATCTTCAGGTTCCATCCGTAGGTATCGCAGATCTTGCGTGCAACCTGTACGTCGTATCCGCAAACATACTGGTCGGTGCCATCGATGGGCCATGCGCCGTTGGAATCATCATCCTGGGTCCAGCCAAACGGAGCTGCGCCACAGTTCATACCTACACGAAGGGTATATCCTTCCGGATATTTCTCCTCTCCATCTGCTGCCCGGGGACTTATCTGTCTCCGCGCGCCTCTTTTGCCACTGCCATAAAGGATCTTACCTTATCCGCATCTACACGTCCATCTGCGCCCTTGAATGCAGTTCCTACACAGCCGCCGTCTGCGATGGTGAGGATCTTGGCAATGGTGCTCTCCTTACAGCCGGTGTTGCAGAATACCGGTACATGCTTTGCCTTCGCCAGGTCGCATACATGTGCCAGCAGATCCCAGCTGGCTTCCTGTCCCGCACCCGGGCCGGACACACAGAATGCACCCACATGATCGCCCAGCGTCACATTATCGATGATCTCCTCGATGCTCTGCTCTGCCAGCAAAACATCTCCCTCCGGATTGATCTTGCACAGCAGCTTCATTTCCGGGATGCCCAGTGCATATTTCAGACGGACATTCTCACCGAAGTTATTCACATGCACGCCATAAGTTCCTGTGAAAACACCGGCAAACGCACTTCTGCCGAAGCTTGCACCCACTGCCTTGGCCATGCGGATTGTTTCTTCCGGGTTCATGACAACATTGGTTCCGAACGGAACGTGAATATCTTTCTTAATGGCACCAATGACACAGGCCATGGCCATCAGTGTCTCGGCATGGCTGACATAAGTCATCGGGAAGCTGAACTCGTTGGCAATGAGCACACCGTCCACGCCGCCCTCCTGTAATGCTTTCACATCGCAAGAAGCATGCTCGATCACAGTATCCAGAGAACCGCAGAAATCAGGATCACCAGGCAACGGATCCAGATGCAGCAATGCAATGATCGGTTTCTCTGTTCCAAATAATCCTTTTGTCCACATAGTTTTGATATCTCCCTCTGTTTTTTCTGTTAAAATGATATCTTCTGCCATTATTTGCTCACCTCTTCCTCGGATTCTGTGATCAGCTCGTAATTGCTGGAGCCTGCCATAAACTTCTCAAGCAGCTTCAGCAGACGGGAAATGACAAACGTACATACGAAATAGATCAAGCTGACGATGCAGTAGGTCTCAAAGAACTTGTAGTAAGTTCCGGTTACAGTACGGGCTGTGAAATACAGCTCGGTAACAGCGATAACGTTTAATACGGAAGTATCCTTGATGGCAGATACATATGTGTTGCCGATCTGCGGAATCAGGTTCCGGAACGCCTGCGGGATGATGACATGCAGCATGATCTGCAGATAACTCATGCCGATAGCCTGTCCGCCTTCCATCTGTCCCTTGTCGATACCGCCGATGGCGCCTCGCACAGATTCCGAAAAGTAAGCACCGATGTGCAGGGACAGTGCCAGGATACCAGCGGAGAAGGACGGAATATCCAGCCCCCAGATAGACATGGTTCCATAATAAATGACCGTTGCCTGTACCATCAGTGGTGTGCCACGGATCACCTCCACATAAACGGCGATGATTGCTTGAGGATACGGAGGATGGTCTGTGACACGACTGAAGAATGTTTATCAATATTAACGCTTCGCACCATGCCGACCACGAAACCAAGCACACATCCGAGGACCGTTCCGATCGTCGCCAGCTGCAGTGTCACGCCAAGGCCTCTCATAAAATCCGGCCCGTATTTCCTCCCATATGTTTCAAATTACGTCAATAATAGCACAAAACTTTTCATATTTCAATACTTTATTGCAGCAAATTGTCTGTTTCTATTATTTTGTGTAAAGTTTTGCGATTTTGTTTATTTATTTTGCCAGTGATTTAATCTCCCTGTTATTTTTCTTTTTTTGCACTTTACACAGAAAAGTTTTCTATTTTCCAATTTCTCCCAATTGGCTTTATTGGCAAATCAACGCCTGTTTTCAGCGTTTTTCGGCCTTCTTTGCACTTCTATCAAACTTTTCTGCAGAATTTCTCCTGCATCTCCACGATTCTCTCTTCCAGTCCCCGCAAAAACCTTTCATATTCTTGCAAAATATTCCGGTTTTTTCTTGCATTCACTCACCGGAAATGCTATATTGGCAGAAGTGGTATACATATATATAGAGGTAGTTTTCATGGCAAAATATTATTTAGGTGTAGATGTGGGAACCTTTGAGACAAAAGGGGTTCTCATCGATGAAAAGTTTCAGGTTGTTGCAGAAACGGGTGCAAAGCACGGCATGGAGAATCCGAAACCCAATTATTTTGAGCAGGATGCAGAGGAAATCTGGTGGAAAGATTTCTGTATCGTATCCAAGGGTCTCATAGAAAAGGCCGGCATCCGGCCAGAGGAAATTGTCGCCGTAGGAAGTGATGTGCTGGGTTGTGACTGCCTGCCGGTAGATGAGAACTGCCGTCCGCTGCGCAAAGCCATTCTGTACGGCATTGATGCCCGTGCTTCTGAGGAAATTGCTTTCTTAAATGAACATTACGGAGAAGAGCGCATCAGGGAGCTGTTTGGCCATCCGCTCTGCTCTGACGACATTGCCCCCAAAATTCTGTGGATCAAGAACAACGAGCCGGAGGTTTATGCCAAAACCCACAAGTTTCTGACCGGCTCTTCCTATATTGCCGCCAAGCTCACAGGAGAATATGTCATTGACCAGTTTCTGGCAAAGGCTTCCTTCCGTCCGCTCTACAACGATGATGCAAAGATCGATGAGAAGGAATGTGCACTGTTCTGCCGCCCGGACCAGATGGCAGAAGCCCGTTTTGTGCACGAACTTGCCGGACATGTAACTGCCAAAGCCGCAGAAGAAACCGGGTTAAAGGAAGGCACCCCTGTTATCTGCGGCACCGGTGATTCCACCTCTGAGGCCATCAGCGTAGGCATCACCACTCCGGGAAAGCTGATGTTTCAATTCGGATCCTCTCTTTTCTTCTATTACTGTTCCGATCATCTGACCTATGATCACCGGATCCATGGCGGGGATTTCACCGTTCCGGGCACATTCAGCGTCTCCGGCGGCACCAACACCGCAGGCACCCTGACCCGCTGGATGCGTGACACCCTCTACTTTGACATTCTGGAGGATCAGACAAAATCCGGCAGAGAGCCCTATCAGGTCATGATGGAGCGAGTGGCGGATATCCCGGCTGGCAGCAATGGTCTGGTCATCCTGCCTTATTTTGCAGGGGAGCGATGCCCCATCAACGATGCCCAGGCAAAGGGGATGATCTTCGGCCTGACACTGGAACACACAAGAGATCATATTTATCACGCCGCACTGGAGGGCATTGCTTATTGCATCGCCCAGAACATCAAGGTCATGGAAGAGTTAAACCTGCCGGTAGAGAACCTGATCGCGGTGGGCGGCGGTACAAAGAACCCTGTATGGATGCAGATCGTGGCAGATGTCATCGGCCGCCCGGTATGCATTCCGAAGGTCAGCATCGGTGCCAGCTATGGAGAAGCCCTGATGGCTGCTCTCGGTGTAGGTGACCTGAAGGACTTCCATGAACTCAGCTCCGTAATCGAGCCGGATCGGGTTATCCTGCCAAATGAGGAAAATACAAAGATTTACAGAAAATACTGCGATATTTATGACAAACTGTATACAGCGAACAAAGATCTGATGCATCTACTGTAATTTGCAGACAGAAAAAGAGGGAGAATGTGAGGGGCGCCAAATGATTCGTGCAGAACGTTTTAATTTAATCACCAATTTATCCAATGAAAAAGATGTGATCACTCTGGAGGAGCTGGCCGAGCGGTTGAACGTCTCCGTGGCCACCGTCCGCCGGGATGTGGAGGAGCTGTGCGGCCAGGGCATCGTCGATAAGACCCGGGGCGGCATCATCTTCCGCAATAAGAAGCAGGATACAGAGCCCTCGCTCCAGCTGCGTTCTTATTCCAATCTTGAAGAGAAAAAACGCATTGCGCAGGCGGCCCTCCGTTATGTGGAGCCCAATTCCTATTACATGTTCGACTCCGGCTCCACCGTAGGACAGCTGATCCGGCTGATCCCCAGGGATTTTCCCGTATCCATTGTCACCTACGATCTGAACTACATCACAGATCTGAATGCCCTGAAAAATGCAGACGTCTTCATTCTCGGCGGCAAGCTCCGCCGGGGACAGATGGCCTGCCACGGCCCCAACGCCGAACAGTGGCTGGATCAGATGAACGCCGAAATTGCCTTCATAGGCGCTGACTCCATCGACTTAAACAAAGGCATCATGGGATACAATACCAACGATGTTCCGCTGAAACAGAAGATGATCGCCAACTCTGCCAAAACCATTCTTCTGTGTGATCACAGCAAGTTCGAAAGCCACGGTTTCATCAGCATCCACGGCTTTGATAAGATCGATCTGATCATCACCGACACCGGAACCGATCCTGAAATCATCCGTAAAATCCGGGAAAAAGGAGTAGACGTCGAAGTTGTATAAT
>JABLTL010166618.1_pt1 | contig 19485 bp, 20 predicted proteins | sample 7160151 | NCBI WGS metagenome assembly JABLTL01 (sample SAMN14651223, study PRJNA627086) | human gut metagenome | isolation source: feces | host: Homo sapiens
CAAAAACGGGTGTATAGTTCGATTGGCATGAGAGTAGAGTTCCTTTTAAACTCACAAAACTACTAAAAATAGTAAAAGTGTGAGTTTTGCACTTCGTGAAAATTTTGTGATGGCATCTATTTCTCTATACACCCAAAGTCTATATTTTTAACCAGTTGCATAGTAATGTTTTGACCATCGTAGATACGTTCCTTCCGCAGTGTGCAACGTACGGTAGGCCTGTTCTTTGCGTTTAATCTATACACCTCGTATCGATACGGGGATAGGTGGCCTTTATCCATGTTATATGGAAGGGATGGGGTGAAAATCTCTTGTCTTGGAAAGTATTGCCATTTCAAAGAAGGCTATTTTTTCTTTAAGACTTCCCAATAGCCTGTTTTTTGAACCAATCCTCATCACATAATCATATGTGACTAATTTTCCAAAGCATCTCTGAACGGTTCTTTTATTTATTTTAAGCTCCGATGCGATGTTTTCCCTTGTTTGATTGGGATTTTCTTTTAGAGCGTCAAGCACTTTATAGTCGTTGGCTATAAGCTTTTTCATTGAATTTAAAGTGACATTATTAGTGACATTTAAAGTGACATCATTCCCGGCAATGATTGTAGCGCAAAATCAATAAAAACACGTCTTTAAATCTTGGAAAGAAATAATAGATTTAAGCCGTTGGGCGAGGATTGTAGGCGTATAAACCTATGATGTAAACGGGGCAAGCTTCGCATTGATAACCATCAGGGCAAATACAATTCTCGTCCATTTTTCTTTTGCTGTAGCTCAGAAATAAATCATGTCCATCATAGGAATCTAAGGAAGTAAATCTGCCATCTTCAAGGATTACAAATTCATTCTCTAATAAATAATCACTTCTTATGCTTTTAGCGATATCTCCAATTGTAACGTCATCAACATGGATGCCATATATTTGAGTTTCTTTAAGAGTGAAACCCTTAATTTCGCCATCCACTTGACAACGCTTTGGATAAGTTTCTTGGCATGTTATTTCATAATCGCCATTAAATGTGATGCTTAATTGATCGCCCGCAACGATGGGTTTATCTATTTTCACCTCACTAGAAAAAGAATAGTAACCTTCATTAAATAATAAGGTGGCAAGCTTTTCTCCTTCAGAAGTCTCAGTATGTTCGAAAACGAAAGTGGCATCCAGTACCAAGGTCTTTTCGTTATTGAAGTTTGAACGCACGCAACTAGAAAGCAATGTAGGCAACAATGCAAAGCAGATCCGTTTAACTTTCATATCATCATTTTAGAAAATTATGAAAACAAAAAACAGCACCAATTCGTATTGATGCTGCAATTTGCATTTGTCTCAATGTAACGACGTTACTAGTAAACGCGGCCAATCGTAACGACATTAATAGTATCATCGTAACGACGTTACACTAATTTTTTACGTTTAATAATATATCATCGAAATACTTCAAGGTAGAGAATGCATATCTTTTAGCAACGTATTCATTTCCACCATGCTTTTTATAATTGATATAATCATTAACGTATTTTTTAAACTTGTTGATAATAAAGAATGTTTTTTGTTGAAGTTCTAGATATTCTTTATCGTTGATGTCTGTTACCTCACCTAAATAAGAGTCTTTAGAAATCACAACCGCTTTAGAATAATCTATTCCTGTTATTGAATCCGTTTCACGATCTGATGTTTTAAATTTATAGCAATAGGAATGGCGGATATTAGTTCTTAACGGAATTGCAAATTTTACATTATTAATTTTCACAAGTAAAACAACATAAGGCCTACCTAATTTAGCTTCCATCTCTGGAAATTCATTGTGAGGATAAGCCTTGTAAAATTCTTTTGATAGTTTCCTTAGTTCAACAAGTTTTGCCATAAAAATAAAAGCTTGGATAATCCAAGCAATTTCATTTGGGATTTCTTTTTAAGGTCTTACCCTCAGACCATATCTTCGTTTGGGATTTCTTTTTAAGGTCTTACCCTCAGACCATATCTATCAAGAGGTTCCCTTTTGACACTCCTATAATACAAAATAAAACCCTATTTTTCAATAGGGAATTAGATCAATGGTTGCGAGGGATGGATTTGAACCACCGACCTCCAGGTTATGGGCCTGGCAAGCTACCCCTGCTCTACCTCGCGATATGGACTGTTCTTTCAAACAGCCTAACAATAATAGCCATATCGCATAAAGAATGCAAGGAAATTGAGAGTAAAAGGTTGTTTCTAGATAAATAAAGGAAGAAAAAAGAAGGCTTATTAGGCCTTCTAGAGAATAATTTTAATGCTTATTCTTTTGGATCGGTAACCACTTCTTTGATAGTGGTTGCTAAGCTTGCAATGTTGGTTAAGTTGCTTGGAAGAACAATCTTTGTGGCTTTTCCATCGGCAACTTTCGCAAGGGCTTCAAGATATTTAAGAGTTAAGACGTTATTGTCGCATTCGGCTTTCTTAAGCATTTCTAAGCCATCTGCTTCAGCTTGACGAACCATCTTGATGGCATCGGCTTCAGCAGCTTTCATTTGGCGGGTCTTTTCCGCTTCACCTTCCGAACGGAGGATGGTTGCTTGCTTTTCGGCATCCGCATTTAAAATTTCGGATTCTTTCTTACCTTGTGCAATAAGAATGGCGGATTGCTTCTCACCTTCGGCAAGAAGGATCTTTTCTCTCTTTTCACGTTCCGCTCTCATTTGTCTTTCCATGGCCTCACGAATGTCTCTTGGAGGGAGAATGTTCTTCACTTCAACACGGTTAACTTTAATACCCCATGGGTCGGTTGCTTCATCAAGAATCTTTCTCATTTTCTCATTGATGATGTCACGGGAAGTAAGAGTTCCATCTAAATCAAGTTCACCGATGATGTTTCTTAAAGTTGTGGCAGAAAGATATTCGATAGCAGCGATTGGGTTATCAACACCATAGGCGTAAAGCTTTGGGTCGGTAACTTGGAAGAAGATAACAGTATCGATTTGCATCGTGACGTTATCTTTGGTGATAACCGACTGAGGCTCGAAATCCTTCACTTGCTCTTTCATAGAGATTTTATGGGCAATTCTATCCACAAACGGAAGCAAGAAATGAATGCCAACACCCCATGTCGCATGGTAGGCGCCCATTCTTTCGACGATGGCTTTTTCCGTTTGACGAATCACACGAATCGAAGACAGAATGACGACTAAAGCGATAAAAAGAACAATACAGATAACAATAATTGCAATGACAAATCCAGGCATAGTTAATTTTCTCCTTCCTTGGTAAATTTCTTAACAATTAATTTGTTGCCAGAGATGCCAACGACACTTACAACATCCCCAACATTTAACACATCTTTTTCATTTTGACCAATGGCTGTCCAAATCACGCCATTGATTTTCACTTCACCATGATGCAAAAGGTCATATTTTGCTGTCATGACACCTTTAGAATTAATGATTTCATCGACATTGGTCTTTGTTATGCCTCTTCTCATCCATTTATGGGCAAGAGGGCGAAGAATTAATAACGTCGACGCAGAGACGGTGATAAAGACGATTAATTCCACCCACCATGGGCAAGCGGTAAAGCTAATGATTAAGGAAACAAGAGCACCGAAAGCAAACCAAATGCTCACTAAATCGGTTCCAATGGCTTCAATAATCAAAGAAATAACAAAGATCGTAAGCCAAATAATCCACATCCACTGTTCCATATTTATTCTCCTTTCCCCGTTAAGATTACAAGATGGTCCTCATTTTCATTGTATTTGGTTGGATATTTAATGGCTTCCTTACCAAGATTCAATTTTAAGCAAGAGGAGACCAAACTCATTAATTCCTTAGAATTAATTCTAGCATAAGACTTTGTGATTTGAATTCCTAGATAATCATTTTCATTCAAATCCATATGCGAAATGTAGTCTTTGCTAAGAGGTTGGATGATGATGTTGTTCTTTTCATCCATTCCCACTTTGACACGATATGCTCCCTCAAAGGGTGACATGGCTATTTTATTCAGCGTAATGGAGTTTTCATTCAAACTAGCTTGTCCTTCCGCTAGTTTTAAGTTAAACCAGGTTATTTCCATTTCGTACCTCCTTGTACATATTATATTGTTTTGTACTTTTTATATTCAAGTATTTTTTTATTGAATAAAGAACCATATAAATATGCTAGAATAAGTTGTTCAGGGGAAACTCTTACCTATGCCAAACGAAGTGAAAAAAGAAGAACTGCAGGAAATAAAGAAAAACTTGCAAGAAATCAATAGGAAAAAAGATAAGAAGACGAGAAATTCCGCGATTATGGGCGGAATCATGATTCTCGCATTGACAGTCGCCGTTGTTTTATTGATCACCAATTTCACCGATTTAGAGGAAATCAAGCAGGTTTTCCTTTCCATTGGTCAGAATCATCACTGGGTATGGTTGTTTGTCGCTTTTCTCTTATTAATCATTTTCTTATTTTTATGGCCTCTTTCTTTGATTGCTTTTAGTAAATCGAATGGCATTGATAAGGTGGTTGGCAAAAGAAGATTATTCGAGATTGCCACGATTGAGCAATTCTATAACAACGTTACCCCATTCGCTTTCGGTGGACAGCCAATGGAAGTTTATCTGATGAAAGAATGCGGAGCCGATATGTCGAAAGCGACTGGTTCGATCCTTGCTACTTTTGTGGTTCATGTCGTTGCTTCCAATATTTATGCTATTATCGCTCTCTTTTTCTTCCCTTTTTATATTAAGGGTCTTTCACAAGGTGGCATTACTGGCTTAACTAGCTGGCTAAATCCAACCGTTTTCACGATTATTGTTGCCATTGGTTATTTCAATAACATTCTAACTTTGGTTATTATGCTGCTTTTGGGGTTATCTAAAAGAGTACGTAACCTTTTGGTTTCTTTGCTTACGAAGATTTCCAAATGGAAGATGTTCCGTAAGTTTCTTCCTAGCAAGATTGAGGCTTTTGAGAATTATTGCGATAAGACACAAACTGCTTTTAAAGAAATCTTCACCCATAAGAAAGCCTTCTTGCTCTCTTTGCTTTACCGTATGTTAGCCGATTTGGCTTATTATTCGATTCCTTTCTTCTTACTTTTAGCGGTTGGTGTCGAATTAAGTAACGTGAATCCTTTCTTTGTCTATATCTTGGTTATGTTTGGGACTTCTTTTGCCATTACGGCTGTTGTTTGGGTTCCTACGCCTGGCACAACCGGAGGCATTGATTATGCCTTCGCGGTTGTTTTAGCTTCTTTGTCTGTCATTGGCTTAGGCGGAAATTTGTTTACAAGTGAAACTGTATGGGCCACCTCTCAAACCATCTCTCTTCTATGGAGAGGTTACACCTACTATTTCGTTATTCTATTCGGTTTGTTTGTTTCCATTGCCTTAGAAATCGAATTAGCAAAGAAACAATCGCAAGAAATCAAGATTTTAGCCAAGCAAGCCGAAGAGATCTCTCACCAAGATAATCCAGAATTGTAAGCGTTTTATTGATATATTCTTTCCGTTTTGTTCTAAATTTTTAGTATGCAGAAATTAGATTTAGGTGATAAGCGCACCTTCAAAAACATCTTATCTTTGGCTCTTCCAAGCATGTTAGCTCAGTTTGTGAGCGTTCTTTATAGCATTGTTGACCGTATTTTTATTGGCAATATTCCTATAGAGGGCGAGATTGCTTTGATTGGAATTGGGGTTGTTGCCCCTATTACAACCTTTATTACTTCCTTTGCCTATTGGATTGGTTTTGGAGGAGCGCCTATTTTCTCCATGTCTTTAGGTGAAAAGAATGAAGAGAACGCGAAAAAGATTCTATCTAATTCTTTTATCCTTCTTTTGATTATGAGTCTTCTTATTGTCGTTGTTTTTTATCCATTAGGAAGGCCACTTCTTTATCTATTTGGGGCGTCAGAGGCTTCTTTTCCTTATGCTTATTCTTATTTCATGATTTATTTGGCTGGGACTTTCTTTTCTATCCTTACTTTGGGATTGAATCAGTTTATCATTGCCCAAGGGAAATCCACTTTAGCGATGTTGGTTACAATGCTAGGATGTGTGGCAAATATCGGATTGGATCCTTTGTTTATCTATGTTTTTAAGATGGGCGTTTCCGGAGCAGCGTTAGCAACCCTTCTCTCTCAATTCCTATCTTTTGTTTTTGTTCTTATTCTTCTTTTAAAGGTGACGGATATCCGTCTTTCTTTTCAAAAGCTCGAAAAGAAAATCGTCAAAAAGATTTTTAAACTAGGTTTTTCTCCCTTTATTATCATGGCGACGGATTCTGTTGTTTTTATTTGTTTGAACACTTGCCTTAAAAACTTTGGTGGACAAGATGGAGATTTCTATATTGAGGTTGCGACCATTACGCAGGCTTTCTTCTCTTTGGTTACCGGTCCTTTATTAGGAATATCAAGCGGAACTCAGCCTTTACTCGCCTATTGTTATGGGGCAAGAAAAATGGATTTGATTAAGAAAGCGGAATGGCAGCTTGTAGGATTTGCTCTTGCTTTTTGTACTCTTTGCGTTGGTTTATCTTTCTTTCTTGGCAAACCTTTTGCTAGGCTCTTCATCTCTCTTTCTTCCTCTACGCCTAATGAAAGAACCATCACGATATCGAATCAAACCATTTCTATTTATATGTATGGGGTTATTCCTTTGGCTTTGCAATATGTGTTTGTTGATGGGCTTACCGGCATGGGACAGGCGAAGTATTCGATTTGGCTTTCCTTGAACCGGAAGTTTATTCTTCTTTTGCCTTTAACGATCCTGCTTCCAATTCTTTCAAAGAACGCTTTCCTTGTCTTTTATGCCGAACCTATCGCCGATATCCTTGCTTCTTTGGTATCCACTGTCGCTTATTTTCTTCTTCGACCAAGAGTATTCCGAAAAAGATTGGAACAGGTCGGAAACATACTGGATTAAAAAAAGCCCCGAAGGGCCTTTTATTTTTTATTTTTCGTATGGGTTTTCTTTTAGCATTTGATCGAGCAATTGATAATTACCAACAATCGCTTGAAGAACAATGGTTCCAGAATATTCGCCCATATCATCTCTATCTAAGACGACACGAAGAGCTCCTTCAGTGCTATGTTTGGAATTTACTTTATACACATAGAGATAGCCGTCTTTCTCTAAGGTCGTCTTCTCATCAAGGAAGAAACCGTTCTTCTTTTGAGCTTGGAAAAGGCTATTGGCATAGGCGATCGCGTCTTCTTTAGAAGCAATATCCACTTCGGCGAGCCAATAATAAAGGATATCGTTAGCGTAGCCACTCGAAGCGAGTTTTTCTTTAATAGCCAACGTCATATCGTAAGAATGAACGCGGGTTACTTTATTCGATTCAGGAAGAGCGGCGTAGTTTAACCCCAAGTCATATTCTTTGTTATATGTTCCGTTATTCCAAAGGGAAAGTTCTTCGTTGGCTTGGTTGAAGTTTTGATAATCCGTGCTTAATTCAATTAAGATCATGGTCGCGTTGGATGCGTACTTCATGGTTACTTTTGCGGCAGAATATAAGAAAGAGGTGTCTCCTTCTTCTGGGGTAAGTTCAAGAAGATATTCCGTATTTAAGCTCATTCTCTTTTTGAAGCCTTTTGCTAGAAGTTGCTTGCCATAGCTACTTACAAGATTTACGCCATAATTCACGATAATAATGCCATCGCTTGTATAGCTTTCAGAATATTGAGCAGTCGCCCCTGTTGGGAAAGGAAGAAGATTTTCCACTGGCTTATTAGCATGGATATAGGCTTTGCTTTCTTCTGTCCAGGTTGTAGGGGCTGGCACTACTTTTGGGGAAGAAAGATAAGAAGTAAGCACACTTGGAGGAAGAAGACTTGTATCCCCTAAATGCGTAAGTCTAATTTGATAAGTCATCTGTTGGTCATTTATTTGGAAATGCATGATGGTGACGATATTTTCAAGATTCTCATCCAAAATAAGAGAGAAACCGTCCATATATTGCTCAAATGTTGAATTAATACCAGCAACAGCCGCCCAATATTTGGCTGCAGCTAAGCTTCCGTCTTTATTCTTTTTTGAAGTATAGGCAAAAGGAGAATCCGTTTCTTCATAAAGAGAGGCATCCGCTAATAATGCGGGGCCATAGGATTTTAAATCAATGAGATTAGTTGCATATCCAACAGGGCTTTCTAACATCACTTGGTTATTTTCAATACGGTAAGTGAATGCACCTTGTTCTCCGTTGATTAAAACTCCTCCATCAAGAACAGTCGTTCCATAGCTTTCTAAATAATAGTTCTTAAAATCGTCACTATATTGTTGAAGTTGAACCTTTTGACCATAGAAGGAATAAGTTGAGAGAGGGAAATCATACCCCGTGGCACGAATCTCAAAAACCCCGATATTGGTTTTTCCTTTCTCTATAAAGGAAGAAAAAACATCCTTTGTGGGTATTTCGCTAGAAACACTTGGCGCTTCTGAAGAAGCAGGTTCGCTTGATGAAACATTTGGCTTCTCCCCACAAGAAAATAAAAAAGGCAAGATAAGCAATGATAAATATTTTTTAGACTTAGGCATAATTATCCTCCAAAAGCGATAACTTCTTTATTCTAATGAATTATTTTTTTCTTTCAAGAAATTAAAAAAAATGATAAATTTATGTAGTCATCCTGAGGTTAAAAAATGAAAAAAAGATATTTTATGCCGTTGTGTTTAAGCGTGGGAATGTTGCTTTCTTGCGTAAGCACGAATGAAAGCAGTAATGATACAATTCCTTCGGAAGAAAACGTTTCTTCCATTGTTTCTTCTTCTAGTAACAATTCTAGAAAAGATTCTTCTAGCGAAAGTTCTAGCAGCAATTCTCAAGAAGGAAGTTCCGAATCTTCTCAATACGTCCCTCCAATCGATACAAATTCTGGTGATAAAGCTTACATTTATAGCACGCTTATGGCTGCTGCCAATTCCGGAAACTATACCGTTGAATACGAAATGTATGACGCGGAAGGAAATGTGATTTCTACTTTAAAAGATACGATCACTCATAAATACATCACAAGAAATTATGCCAATACGGGTTATCTTCTTTTAAAGAGCTATAACCAAGCGGAATTCCCGAATGACATTTATTACGAATATGATAAGGAAGGCTCCTCGATTAAGGTTACAAATGCCCACCGTCTTGATGGGGCTTCTTATAGAACGCCTGCTAACGAAGGGGATTTCTTATACCGCATGAACCTCCTTGGCTCTTTAGCAAATCCAGAAAACCGCGTTACCAAAGAATTCGTCTCTTATGACGCGGAGCATGGTATTTATTCCGATAAGCAAGCCTTCATCGTTGCTTGCGGGAGCTTGCTTGGGTATAAAAATGCTTCCATAACCGGAAGAATTGCCGAAGTTCGTTTTGGCGTGAGAGAAGATAAGTCCGTTATTATCCAACTTTATACTTGGGAAGACGCAAATGATGATGAGAATACGAGAATTGTCCCTCTTGCAAAAGGATTCCTCACGAAAGTTGGCGAAACGGTGAACCAAGAATTAGAAGATTTCATTTCTTCTTTCTCTTTACCAACAGAGTCTTTGCCTGAAGAGGCTTCGAAGTTGGCGCTTGATAATAAGATTAAAGCCCAAACGGAAATGAATAAGATTTCTAGCGAAGGCGTTTCCTCTTGGAAAGCAAGCGTTTCTTTGGAAGCAAACGAAAACGAGAAAAAGATTCATAACCGTTATGATAATGTCCGTGGGGCTATCGATGATTGCCAATATCTCCGTAAGAGTGCTTCAGGTTATGCTGAAGAAGTCTATATTAACGGGAATAATGAAATTGCTAGCAAACGTACTTCTTACCTTTGGGAAGATTTATCTTATCGTTTCTTAAAGGAGTATTTCGATCCTTTAGCTTGTAGAAAAACAGATGATGGTTCCTACCATTATTTTGGTCCAGGAGCCGATGGCATAATTGAATCCCTTTGCGACTATAACTATGTTACCTTCGGAAATGTTCGTTCCTTAGATCTTACATATGAGAATAACGCCTTATCTTTCCACGGATTAGGCTATACCTATACCGACGGGCATCATTACGAATTCGTAACCAATCTCGAAACACCTACCGCTATTTCTTTAGAAAAATATGCCGTTAACTCCGAAGAAGAGGATTATCAAAAATTAAGCACTGCTTTCTCTTATTTCCAAAATGAAAGTAACGTTTGGCAAGCGCATGAAATCAATAATTCCAATAACGACACCATCACCAATCGTGATATCGGCGATTATTACCACACGGGGGATTATTCTTTCTATGTCCCAGAATTCTCTGGAAAAGAAAGCTACGGATATTTAAAGACGGAAGATGGCGTCCAGCCATTTAGCATCAGCTACAAACTAATTTATAAAAATGCTGAAACGGAAGATCCTTCGGATCATTTTGAAGGTAGAGCGGTTCGTTCTGGTGATGTTCAAAAAGGCAAAACTCTCTCTGATTTCATGTCTTTTAGCACTTATCCTGAATTATTCACCAAAGTCTCTGAGAACAAATATGCTGTGAAACCTTTTGTCGATGGCGTTGGCTTAACGATGTTCCCTAAAGATGACGATGATGCAAAAGATTACGATACCTACATCACCTTAGGGGAAGATGGTAAGGTTTCTACCTATGAATATTGGTCTCCGAATAATGGCGGATACCGTAAACTCACCTTTAACTATCAAGCTATCAGCGTGGAGAATGATAAATTCTATTTCTCCGATAAGGATTTCATCGATTTCTCTCCATTGAAGGTGAATTCTTCTTGGTTAACATGGGAAACGGGCTATGCAAGTTTCTATAACTATCAATTGTTAAAAGTTTTCAAAGAAAAACTCGGAATGTCTGATGCGGATGCAAAAACTGCAGCCGATTCCGTACCATATCTTGCTCTTGATTACACCGATTCTTCTTATCCATTTAGTTATGGTCCAATTGATGGCGTGACTTTAGAGATTAGTTTGGATAAGAGCTGCGGAACAAGCTCTGATCGTCAAATCTACGCCAACAAATATGCGGCCTATCTCTTAAAATGCGGTTATATGAAGGGATTAGATTCCTCCAATAAGGAATGTTATAAAGGAACTTATTGCGATATCTATTTCGGTACAAACACATATCAATCTACGCCTAAGTTCACCTTTGTTTGTCATAAGGCAGCTTAAGTATTTCTTTCGATAGAGGCCCATAGGAAACTATGGGTTTTCTTTTAGAAAAGGTTAGAGAATTCAAACAAATTTCAAGAAAGAAAATATTCTAAAGTATCTCCAATATCTTCATGTATGACTTCATCGAAGAAAGAATCTAAAGGGGTCCTTTCTTTGTTGATAAGAACCTTATGTTTTCCACCGAATTCATAGATAAGTCCGGCGGCAGGATAGACATTTAAAGAGGTTCCTCCAACGATTAATAAATCAGAATAACGTAAAGCGTTCACGGATTGATAAAGAATGGTTTCATTCAAAGGTTCTTCATAAAGAACCACGTCCGGTTTAAGAATTCCTCCACACAAACAATGCGGGATCTCTTTCTTTTGGGGGATTTGATCAAGAGTGTATTCTTTCCCACAATCTAAGCAGAAATAGCGCTTGGTGGAGCCATGGAGTTCATAGACGCGTCTAGAACCCGCTTCTTGATGAAGGCCATCAATATTTTGGGTCAATATTTCGATATGGCCCTCTCTTTTTTCGTAGTTTGCTAAAGCGAGATGGGCTTTATTTGGTTTTGCATTAGGAAAGACCATGAAGTTCCAATAGAAATCATAGAAAGAGTCCGTATATGCAGCAAAATAACTATGAGAAAGCATTCTTTCCGCAGGAAGACCATACTTGTTTTGTATTTTATATAGCCCTGTTGGAGAACGAAAATCTGGTATTCCGCTTGCAGTAGAAACCCCTGCTCCTCCTAAGAAAACAATACGGATGTCTTTATGTATCCAGCTTTTAATCTTTTCTAATTGATTCATATGCTTATTATAGTTCTTCAAAATGATGGTCACCTGTTACAAACTTAAAATAATTTTGAATTTGTAACAGTTCAATAGGCATTAAAGATAGATACGTTTGTTGATTTCTAACATGATGGATACGACTTTTTTGTAAATAACTTTCTTATTATAGATACAGTTTGGAACAAGACTTCCTTGATAGGGATAGTTTATTTGATAGGTGTATCCCCTCTTTTTGATTTCTTCAATGATACGATGCAATATTTCTTCATCAAAGAAGTCTTTTTCAATTCCGATACAGATATCTGGAAAAGGAGGTTTAAAAAAATATGAGGCCATCTTATCAGAGAAAGAATGGCAATCTAGTATTAAGAGTTCATCGTCAAAAGAAAGGAGGCCTTTGGTAATTTCATCTAGTTTTTGGTGGTACGTATCGTAATAAGCAAGGACTTTCTTTCGATAGATTTCATCGTGCTTATGAAATAGAATGCCATCATACATCTTTGTATATAGAAGACCCTCCCCATATTGAGCCATCCTTTCTTTTTTATCGTCACGAAAACGTTCTACATCGCAAAATAAGCGGGAATAAGGAGGTTTTATCCTTGTTCCTGAAAGATCTTTCAAAAGATAATCCACCCCTAGATCACTCATTTCTAGATTGTATTTCCGGAAAAGAGGCCTAGGGATGATTAACCCTTTATAAAAATAATTTGGTACGTCCAATGAGACGTGAGGAAGATGCAATAAGATTTTCATTTTTCTTTTCTCCTAGCCACAAGAGAAAGAAAAACTCCCATCTTCACGATGAGAGATAATTGTTTGTTTCCCATCGTTCAGGATTTAGCACCTTACGAATGCAGGTTGCTGAAGAGTCGTAGGGCCTGTCCCTCGTCTTCTCTTTATGGCATAAGAATTATATGGAAGAAGATCGTTTGTTTCTATTCTTTTTTTGATAATGTTCTTGGCGAAATTTATGGGTTCTTTCAATGAAGTGATATTCATTGTTGATTTGATAGATATATTTTAGATAGTTCTCGGCACGTTTATAATTTTTTGAATCAAGTTTGGACAAAGATAAAACGTAGAGGTTATCTTGAAGATCCAACATTTTACAAAGAGCAGAGATAGGATTACCCATGCATATTTCAATATAAGAGGGGTAATCCATCGTTTTATCATGGGTGATTCTTTCTAAGGCATCCTTGATACGTTCATGGAAATAGCTAGATAATCCCTCCTCTTGGAAGAGTTTTTCAATCTCTTCGATAGTAAAAGGCGTATCTTCAATAACATCATGAAGAAGAGCCACCTCCACTACGCCAAAGAAAGGGATTCCATCTTCTTCTAATTGATAACATTTCGTTTCGGGTTCATCCAGGTATCCAATCAAAGCCGCGTAGTTATTAAAACATCTAATAGGGTGTAATTCATAAGGTTCTCCACTCACCCTCGTTTGGTTTTTATGAGTTTTTTCCATAATCTTTTTAGCAAGATTGAAAGCTCTATAATGTTCGATGATTTCTTGCATTTTCTTTTTCCTCCCAATGCAAGAAAAGGATAAAGAAAAAGAGAGGATAGATGGTCAAATGGGATTTGACATTTCTTAAAGGAGCAAAGAATCTTCGTATCCTGCATCTATAAGAAGTTTATTAACCTCATAGATGTCATAAATATGCTTTTCTATCGCAAAACGGATGGTTAAAGAAAATCTACTAGAGGAAGAAAGGGTATATCCAGCCTTTTTTAAAAGATATTTGCATTCATGATTGTCTAAATGCATGGCTAAAGCGAGTTTGATACAGGCGTTTAATGATGGGCTAGATTTAGCGGAAATGATCGAAGAATATAGTTGACGAGAAAGGAAGGCTTTCTTATAAACATCAGAAGGATTTTCTATCTGATGTTTTTCCATCAATTCATATAAATAGTCTACAAAAGATTCCGATTTTTCATGATTCTTTTGGTGTTTAGCGATATATTCCTCAAGTTCATCCATGCGGTTTATTCTCATATCAGATTATCTTTCTTTAAGTGCCTTAGGCGTATATTTTTCAGTCAGTTCAAGGATTTGGTCAAAAGGTGTTTTCTTTTCGCCATAACCCTCAGACAAATTCTCTATTACTTTTTTAGATCCATCAGCATATTTGATGACAACCGAAGCAGAGACGGCATCACAAAGAGAGCTATTTTTTGTTTCAAGGAGATCAGTTAGCTTGCATAAGCGCTTAAAATCCTTCTCATAAGAGGATTTTTCCTCTTGAAGACTAAAAGGTTGTTCGTTTGGATGATAAGAAAAGCAAATGTTTGGGTTGATAATGGTGGCTTTTTCGATCGGTTTTCTAAAATATTCAACTTTGTTTTTAGAAAAAGTCATATAGTCGCGAGAAAGAAAATCAGCCATTCCAAAGCAACCATAGGTAAAATTAATCGTAATTTGTTTGATTTCTTTTTCCATACAAATTTTATTATACGAAGAAGTAACGACGTTTCAAGAACGTAAGGAAACTCATCGATTGAAAGGCCGATTGTTGCTAATCATCAAGAGATTTTGCATTTCGTGTTTCAATTAGTAAGTTTCCCCAAATGAAACCATTTTAATCATTCAAAAGGAATTCCATCGGTAATCTTTGAAAATCATACGCATCCGTGGAAAAGCAATGGTCTTCTCCTTCGATGATATGGAGATGAACCTTCTCGTTTTTTATCTCTTTGATAAGAGGAGTATAAGAATAGGAAGGATCCTTGTTTCCAAAGACGATATTCATTCTTTCCCCTTGGAATTTTTCAATGCCTTCTTTGGTAATGCCCCAATAGACATCTAAAGGTGGGTTGATGAGTAACATCCGTTTGATTTTAGAATAGTTAACCCCATACCAAGCACCTACAATCGCCCCGTTGGATAGACCCATATAGTAAATTTGATAATCCTTAAAATGACATTTCTCTACGACTTTATGAACTACTTTCATGGCGTTATCTAAAGGGTTTTCCCCATTAAAGGGATTGCTTGAAACGATTACGGTATAGCCATATTGGTCATGGATATTATGTGCCATTTTTAGGTATTTATTTTGGTAGCCATAAAGAGAGCAATCTTGGCCTCCTTTGATGAAAACAATTGCATTGTTCCCATAAATAATGCCATAACGGATGATTGAGATATCTGGCAATAAATACCCACGGAATTTTTCATCGAAATCTTGCATATAAATCCCCCGATAACATTCCTGCTATATTCGTGTTAAAGAAGAAAGAAATTGAATCTTATTTTAGTGTTCCTGTCAAACAAAGTGAGGTTGAGAGATGTTTTGGAATATTCTTCCTGATACTTTTTTCGTTCAAGATTTGAAAGAAGGACGTTTTCATATCTTCGTCCGTACATTCAAAAGATGAGGAGAAACATCTTTTCTTTCCTGGAGGAACATACCAAAGAAAACGTTCAACCTAAATGTTCTTTAATTCGTTGAAACGAGTTATAAAAGAGAAGTTAAGGTATCGCCGTGCGCGAGGATATGGTAATGTTCATCTTTCGTGACGTTATCTCGAGCCATGTAATAGCCTTTAATATGATAATCGGCGTCTTTTAGGACTTTGTCGCCATTTTCTTTGATTTCTACATAGCCAATGACGTGATAATGCGCATCCTTTAACGTGAGTTTTTGAATCATAAATTCCCCTTTATATTATCTTTGGTTTTCTTTGATATACGAATATGTTTTCATTAAAGAAAGTGTGTGTTTTTGTCTTCCTTATTATAATTCTCAGTTATTTGTTTGATAAATAGAACTCGTTTCTTTCTAAGGATGATGGTTTTAAGATAACAAGCTTAATTGCTTTGAGGATAAAAAATATCAGGCATTTTCGTTGCGGTAGAAGCAAATCGAAACATTTGATAAGAGGAAAAATCTCTATAAACGACATGGCTGTTTTCAATTTCAATCTCGTATTCACCCTCGCTAAAAAGAACGTAGGTTACTTTCCGATAATTTCCACCATCTACCGGTTGATTTTCATCGTATTTAAGAAGGGGTTGATTGTTTAGGATGTCGAGATTGTATTCGATGTCTCTCTTATCTTCGCTATATTTGATAGTCGGTTTGTTGCCTTCTGGATTAACACCAAAATAACCAGTTTCAATACGCACCCCTTTTAAAGATTCTTTCGTGACGGAACGTAGATAAGGAAACACCTCTACGAAAGAATATGTTTTATTTAGATAAAACCGATTCGTGGTAATTACTAAGGTCGAATCTAAAGCAGGCATTTTAAATTCATAGTAAGAATAGCCATCAAGAGTTGGATCTTCCTTGAAGGGTTTAAGTAATTCGTTATTTAAGTAGACATAAAGTGTAGCGTCAAGAACATGCCCTACTTTGAAATTAAATGGATGATTCTCAGGGTAATGGGCCGTTTTAGGTAAATCTGGTGAGATCGTTACATCACCACTTACTTTAAGACGATATTCCCCATCTTTATTTGTTCTATCCTTTATCATGGCTAGATATTTATCGGGTATTTTGCTAAAAGAACGATAGGCTTCCTCAGAGTTTTCCATAGTCGAACCATAATATAAATAATGGTCTTTTTGACCAATATACATTTCGAAAGAATAATGTTGAACAGGATACGTTTCTAAAAGAATGTCGGTCATGAAATGTAAACATATTGCCCCTCCACCATCGGATAAGGGTTTATCAAGTAGTTCGTTTTTAATGTTGAAATTAACTTTCACATATTTCGTATTTAAAAACGTATAGTCATCATATTGGTATTGCCAGACAGAGGAAGTAGTTACATTTTCACTAATCTTAAATTCATTAATGTCTGAAATCGTAACACCTGTAACATCTTCAAAAGAAGAGTAATTTCCGTTATCCGTAACGCATCCATTAAGCAAAAATGTCGTAACCAATATGACTGTTAAGAACCGTTTTTCCATATGAAAGCCCTCTTTTTGATTTTAACATATGAAACTATGCCATCATAGCATAGAGAACAGAGCATAATTGTCATCTTGTTAGCCACTATTTGATATGAAGCATTTAAGAAGGCCGGGGATCAAACCTGGTTTGTACCTTGCGTCAGCTACCGATCCTGTTTCGTATCATTTGAAATAGAAAGCATAATGTTTTTCTCTGAATTTTCGGGTTCTTTCGATGCTTAGCAAATGTATTGCTCAAGTTCTTCGTTCATATCTCAATTTTAATAGAATTGCTCACCAAGAGCGGAAGAAATCTTTTGCGGTGACAACGTTACGGATTTCATTGGAATATTGGTTTTCTTGAAGACCGTTAGGAGAAATCAAAGTCAGACGAAGAGCGCATTTTGTTTTGCTTTCCTTAAGAAAAACTTGTTTTTTGTTTTCGAGATTGTACATATATTCTTTATCAATGACGTAAGGAAGAAGTGAATATTTCATCTCACAAAGGTTGATGACTTGGTCTTTTCTTTCGATAACGAGGTCAATTTGCGCACCCGGATTGCTCTCTTTGCTACGGAAAGAGTATTCTTTTGTTTCTACGCCCGAAATCCCTAAAGCATTTTTGATTTCCTTCACATGATTTAGACAAAGTAGTTCAAAAGCGTTCCCTTGCCAGGAGTAATAAGATGGCGTGTCGATGTAGGCTAGCCAAGAAGATAGTTTCTTTTTCTCAAAGAAAGTTAAAGCAAACCGGCAGAAAGAATCGATTACTTGGTAATAAGCACCGTTATTTTTGTTTGGAAGATTAAATTTGCGGATGAAGCCACATTCTTCTAGCTCTTCAAGGGATTTTGTGAGGCCTTTACCATCAGAAACCCCTTTTTCGATGAGTTCTTTTCGGGTATATCCCGCAGCTTTTTTAAAAAGAACTTCAATGATTTCTCTGTGGTTTTCCTTCGAAGAAAAGAGCGAGCGGAAGAGATTTTGAAATTCATAGTGCAAAACTCCGTTTTCTTGAAAACAAAGTCCATCAATCTCTTGGTCAAGGCTTTTAGAAGGAGAAAGGAGGTTCCAATAATAGGGAACTCCACCAAAGACCATATAGGTTTTCAAAAGGGTCATCTCGTCATAATCTAACCCTTTTCTTTTTGCAAGTTCTTGGCATTCTTTCAAATGAAAAGGAAAGAGATGAATTTGATTTGTAAGGCGATTATAAAAACCGCCAGTATCTTTCACAATATTGTTAATAATCCAAGAAGTTGCAGAACCGCAAACAATAAGAAGAAGATCATCTTGTGCTGAGCCAAAAACATTCCAAAAATAGTCTAAAGCCGCTTTAAATTCGCTTCTTGGGGAATCCATCCAAGGGAGTTCATCGAGAAAAACTACTTTTTTGCCTGTGTCAGGATCTTTATAGCACTCTTTGTTTTCTAAAAGAGCCTTTAAACGAGAAAAAGCTTCAAACCATGTTTTTGGAGTATTCTTATCTTTATCGCCATAATTCTGCAAAGCTTCTTTAAAAACCTCTAATTTGCTTCTTTTTGTCTTAGAATTTACCCCTGTGGCATAAAAAGAAAACTTATCTTTGAAAAACTTCCTAATTAAAAAAGTCTTTCCGATTCTTCTTCTGCCATATAAAGCGACAAACTCAGGGTTTTTTGAGTGGAGACATCTTAAAAGTGTCTCCTTTTCTTCTTCACGCCCAATGATTGATTCTTCAAATTGATTCTCTTTTTTCATATAAACGCCCCAAAACTTTATTAAATTATATCATTTTGGGGAATTAGTGAAAGAAAAGATAACTAAGAGGTAATAAGAACCTTTCAATTTTTTATCCTACATATCAAACAATGCGATAATATTCGCCCTTTAAAGAAGGTTTTATAGGATGGGTTTTCTCCTTTAATGTGTTACCACTTTAGTTTTTTATGTAAGTTACTTTTCCCCCGAGGAAAACAGGTTTATGTCTCTAGCAACGTTTAGATAAATATATCCCATTTAGGAAAGATAGGCTTTTCCCATCTTGGTAAGTGGCAATGGGATAATTTCAATCGTTCTTTGGATCACATTCAAAATAGACTCTTCCTGTTTCTTCTTTTGCACCAAGCTTTTTATAGAATTCGATGGAAGGAGTATTCCAATCTAGGCAACTCCATTCTAATTTCGAATAGCCCTCATCTTTTATCATTTCTAAAAGTTTGTAAAAGAATTCTTTTCCTAGGCCTTTGCCTCGATATTCGGGCTTTATGAATAAGTCTTCTATATAGGCATTCATTTTGGCCGCAAACGAAGCAAACGTTGGATAATAAATGGCATAACCGATAGGTTTATTATCCATTTCAGCTATAACCGCAGTGGCAATTTTCTTTTCAAAAAGAAAATATTTCAGCATCTTAATTGACCCTGTCATGTCTTCTGGACGTTTCTCATAGGTTGCTAAGCCGTTAATCATTTCATAAAGAAGGTCCACGTCCTTTGGAGTCGCTTTTCTTACTATCAAATTGCTTTGTTCCATATCTTCTCCTACTATCACCATCTATTTTTACCTTCTAATACGACTTATAGCAATTCTCTATTTCGTTCTTCTTAAATGTATCAAAGCTTGTGAGTTTTAAAAAGTTAGATTGTTGGATGCGTACCTTTTAATGAGCAATTAAAAAATCTAAGG
>JABLTL010032867.1_pt1 | contig 19467 bp, 10 predicted proteins | sample 7160151 | NCBI WGS metagenome assembly JABLTL01 (sample SAMN14651223, study PRJNA627086) | human gut metagenome | isolation source: feces | host: Homo sapiens
CTAATAATTCTGAAATAGGGATTTGTGCGCTATCGGAAGTGTATTTTTGAAAGTTTGTGAGGGAGCATAGCGGGCTATGTGACCGAACAAACTTTCAGAAAGACACTTTCGAGAGCGTGCAAATCACATTTCAGAATGGCAGAACTCTAAAAACAGAATTTTTAGAACCACCCTAAAACTACTTATGTTAAAGTTTGAATGGTAAGAAGCTTAAATAATACTTGGCTAACTTACCTGTTAACTTGTCAACTTGTCAACTTAACTATTTCCGCCAACACATAACACACATCATGCTTAAAATATCAAACCGCGAGTTCAACTCGCGTCTGTTCCTTGGAACGGGCAAGTTCCGCAGCAACACCGAAATGCAAAAGGCCATTGCCGCCTCGGGCACCGAAATGGTTACCGTGGCCATGAAGCGTATCGAACTGAACGACGACAACGACGACATGTTGTCACACATCAAAAACGACAGCATACAGCTCCTGCCTAACACCAGCGGCGTGCGCAACGCCGAGGAGGCTGTGTTCGCAGCACAAATGGCGCGTGAAGCGTTCGGCACAAACTGGCTGAAACTCGAAATTCACCCCGACCCACGTTATTTGCTGCCCGACAGCACCGAAACGCTCAAAGCCACCGAGGAACTTGTAAAGATGGGATTTGTTGTACTGCCCTACTGCCAGGCCGACCCCACCCTGTGCAAGCACCTTGAGGAGGCCGGTGCCGCAGCCGTCATGCCACTTGGCGCCCCTATCGGCACCAACCGCGGACTGCAAACGCGCGACTTCCTGCGCATCATCATCGAACAAGCCAACGTACCCGTGGTGGTAGACGCCGGCATTGGCGCACCGAGCCACGCTGCCGAGGCTATGGAGATGGGAGCTTCGGCCTGCTTGGTCAACACAGCCATAGCGGTTGCTGGCAACCCCACACAAATGGCACTGGCTTTCAAACAGGCTGTCGAGGCCGGACGCCAGGCTTTCGAAGCCGGACTGGCCGCACAGGTTCATAGCTTCGAAGCCGAAGCAAGCTCTCCCCTCACCTCTTTTCTCAACTAAAGTTCACGTTCAATGTTTTCTGACGAACTACTAAAATATTCATGGGACGACACAACTGCCGCCATCGCTGCCAAAACAGAACAAGACGTGCTGCGCGCCCTGCAAAAGGAGCATTGCAACGTCGACGACTTCATGGCGCTCATATCGCCCGCAGCCGAACCATATCTTGAACAAATGGCGCGCCTGTCACGCCGTTACACCGAGGAGCGCTTTGGGCGCACGGTGTCTATGTTCATTCCGCTTTACCTGACCAACTCGTGCACCAATTCGTGCGTCTATTGCGGATTTCACGTGGCTAACAAAATGAAGCGCACCATTCTTACCCCCGAAGAGATGGTGAAAGAGTATGAGGCTATCAAACAACTTGGCCCGTTCGAAAACCTGCTTATCGTAACAGGCGAAAATCCTGCTTTGGCCGGCACGCCTTATCTGGCCAAGGCACTCGACTTGGCAAAGCCCTACTTCTCAAATCTTAAAATTGAGGTAATGCCGCTCAGTGCCGAGGACTACAAGGAATTGACCCACCACGGCATGAATGGCGTGATATGCTTTCAGGAGACCTACCACCGCGAGAACTACAAACTTTACCACCCACGTGGCATGAAGTCGAAGTTTGAATGGCGCGTCAACGGTTTCGACCGCATGGGCCAGGCCGGCGTACACTCTATTGGCATGGGCGTACTGATAGGTCTTGAAAAGGAATGGCGCACCGACCTCACCATGATGGCACGCCATCTGCGCTACTTGCAACGCCACTATTGGCGCACAAAATACAGCGTAAACTTTCCACGTATGTGTCCGGCCGAAAATGGCGGGTTCCAACCCAACTGTGTCATGACCGACAAAGAGTTGGCACAACTCACCTTTGCCATGCGCATATTCGACCACGACGTCGACATATCATACAGCACACGCGAGAGTCCCGACTTCCGCAACCACATGGCCACCCTCGGCGTGACCACCATGTCGGCCGGCAGCCAGACTGAACCTGGCGGCTATGCCACACATAAGGACGCGCTCGAACAGTTTGAGGTGACCGACCCGCGCAGCGTGCCCGAAGTAACCGGGGCGCTTAAACAAATGGGGGTAGAACCCGTATGGAAGGATTGGGACGAGAGTTTCGACCGCACATTCAAAGTTAAAGCCTGAGCACCATGCGGTACGAACGACAACTCATGTTGCCCGAAATAGGGCCCGAAGGACAAGCTAAAATCAAACAAGCACGCGTGCTGCTTGTTGGCGTTGGCGGACTCGGTTCGCCCATAGCTCTCTACCTTACGGGGGCAGGCATTGGCACATTAGGCTTGATGGACGATGATGTGGTAAGCACCAGCAACCTGCACCGCCAAGTGTTGTATGCCGAGGAGCAGCTTGACCAGCCCAAAATTGACGAAGCTGTCAAACGCCTGCACAGCCTCAACTCTGAGGTCTGCCTCAAGCCCTACCCTTTCCGCCTGACGAACGACAATGCCGCCAGCATCATCAGCCAATACGACATGGTCATTGACGGTTGCGACAATTTTGCCACACGCTACATCATCGACGATGCTTGCCGCGCAGCCGGCATACCCTACCTTTATGGTGCCGTGTGTGGATTTGAGGGCCAGGCAGCTATATTCAATGTTGGCGGCAGCAATGCGCGTCACTACCGCGACCTCTACCCCGACGAGCACATTCCGCACCCGGGCAAACAAGTGGTTGGCATGACGCCCGCCGTTGTAGGCAGCGTGTTGGCCGAGCAGGCGCTGCAACTGATATGTGGCTATGGCGAGCCACTCGTCAACAAACTTTGGAGCATCGACCTGCGCACCATGCAGTCATTCGTAATTGACCTGTAAAACGTGCCTATGCCAACACTGGCATGTCATATTTCACAATTTGCCCCAACATACCACACTTGTAGTACGTTGGGGCAAAATTGTGATTATTATTTCCAACTATTCCCAATATGCAGTTGAGTCTGCAGAGTAAGCACCTTCGCATTTCTGCGAAGGTGCTTTATTACCATATCATGCCAATGTGTGATATTATTTCACAATCTCTTTTTTAACCCTGCCGTTATTGTACTTCACGAGGTTGATGCCCTTAACAGGTGCAGTCAGTCTCTGGCCATTTACAGCATAACGAGCGGTTTCCTGAGCTTCAGGCTCTGCTACTATGTTACGAATATTAGTGGCATCGAACTCTACGATATTATCAAAATACCCCCATTCTGATAACCAATATGCATCGTATGTTCCCTTGGGGACATAAACCGTGCAGTTCTTTGAGTCGCAACCTTCAAACGCACCCGCAACCGTACTTGGGACAGTTTCTGCATATACGTAAATAGATCTTAAGCCACTGCAGCCCGAAAAGGCACTTCCTCCAATACTTGTCACGCTTGATGGAATTTTTACACTTATCAAAGAACTGCAGCCATCAAAGGCATACTCTCTAATCTCAGTCACGCTTGATGGAATATTTACACTTGTCAAAGAACTGCAATCCGAAAAGGTAGACTCTCTAATCTCAGTCACGCTTGATGGAATATTTACACTTGTCAAAGAACTGCAACCACCGAAGGCGTACCCACCAATCACAGTCACGCTTGATGGAATATTTACACTTGTCAAAGAACTGCAACCCGAAAAGGTAGACTCTCCAATCCATTTCACGCTTGATGGAATATTTATATTTGTCAAAGAACTGCAATCACTGAAGGCGCGCCCACCAATCACAGTCACGCTTGATGGAATATTTACACTTGTCAAAGACCTGCAACCCGAAAAGGTATACACTCCAATCTCAGTCACGCCTGATGGAATATTTACACTTGTCAATGAACTGCAGCTTTCAAAGGCACGCCATCCAATACTTGTCACGCTTGATGGAATATTTACACTTGTCAAAGAACTGCAGCCATAGAAGGCATACTGTCCAATTATATCATTGCTGGTATAGCAACCTATGACATCATAATAAGAATCACCTCCTTCTACAAATCTTGCTTCTGACAAGTCTAATACAGAGAGATTACCAGAAGTGCTATTCCCTTCTACGTCACTACCAGCCATCTCACGTATAAAGCGCAAATCGGTACCATTTATCTCACCTATTATTTTTAGGTTCGTAACAAGATTCTTCTTGCTACTCCCAATCTTGTTAGGCAATGTACCAGCCTCAGTTAGTTTGAGGGTGATTTGTTTGGTAATCAAGTCTTCATTTGCGGCATAGCCCGCAAAACAATTTAGTAACAAGAACATGAGTACCATTAATTGTTTGTTGAATATAAATTTCATAGCTTAATTGATGTTAGATTATAAATTGCAATATATTGTTTGCAAATATACCAAATATGACAAATTATCCCAACAAAACACACATCTTTTTGCATTCACATCAATAAGAATCACCCAAACAACGGCCTCAGCACCGAGGGCAAGTCATATTCGGCACGTGCCACGTCGAGTGCCACAGCCCCCATGGTGCGACGCAAATTCACCTCGATGCACGGGTGCAACATGATGCCTTGGTCCGTCTTTACCAACATCATGTCCACACCCAACGGACCATCGTAGCGGGCGGCAATACGTTGTGACAACACCGCGCTGCAGATTCCTTTCAAAATGTCCAAACCATCAAACTGCCGGGCGAGCACCCGTTCGAGCGCTGCTTGTGGAGCAAGGGTGTTGCCCGTATAGCCACCCGTCTCGGTGGTGTCGAACAACGAAAGACCTGCTTAAAGCCAAACGGGTGCGGCCAGACCACGTTGCTTGCGGTTGGCCGCACCCGTTTGTGCGGAGATAGTGTTATAAGTAAGTGTTCAGAATGATGTTGAACACCTATTCACAATTTATTTGTTGCGTCCGTGGCAGTCCTTATATTTCTTGCCACTTCCGCATGGACACGGATCGTTGCGTCCGGGTTCCTTTTGCTTTACTATGGGTTGGTTGTGGTGCTCGCGTGTGTCGGCTGATGCGGCTGCAGCAGCTTCGGGATCGCCAGCCTCGTCGAGTGTCTCGTGCGATGTGGTGAGTCCTTGTTGCGGTGCACTCTCTTCGGGAGCGGCTTCCTGCACCTCCTGCGGAGCCTGTACGGGGATTTGTCCGCGCATGAGGGTGGCCACAGTCTCGTTGTTGATGCGGTTCACCATCTTGTCAAAGAGTTGAACGCTCTCAAGCTTGAACACGAGCAGGGGATCCTTTTGCTCGTATGAGGCATTCTGTACTGACTTTTTCAAATCGTCGAGTTCGCGCAGGTTCTCTTTCCAGGCATCATCAATGTTGTGCAGAACGATGGCCTTTTCAAAGTCCTTGACAACTTCCTTTGACTCTGTGTCGTAAGCCTTTTTGAGGTTGGTGCGAATGTTGTAAACCAACTTGCCGTCGGTGATGGGCACGAGAATGTTTTCGTACACCTCGCCTTGAGTTTCGTACACCTGTTTGATAACGGGCATTGCCACTTCGGCCATACGGTCGGTCTTGCGCTTGAAGGCAGCCATGGCAGCTTCGAAGGCCTTTTCGTAGAGGTCGTCGCGGTTCATGTTGTCAAAGTCGGCCTCGCTGAAGGGTACCTCCATGGCAAATATTTCGATAAAGCCCTCGCGGCAGCCCTCGTAGTCATTCTTTTCGATGATGTTGATGACGCGGTCCCATATCATGTTAGCAATATCCATGCCCACACGTTCACCCATCAATGCGTGGCGGCGCTTTTCGTAGATAACGGTACGCTGCTTGTTCATTACGTCATCGTACTCGAGCAAGCGCTTACGAATGCCGAAGTTGTTCTCCTCAACCTTGCGCTGTGCACGTTCGATGCTGTTGTTTATCATTTTGGCCTCAATCATCTCGCCGTCCTTAAAGCCGAGCTTGTCCATTACACGGGCAATTCGCTCAGAGGCGAACAGACGCATGAGGTTGTCTTCGAGTGAAACGAAGAAAACTGAAGAACCCGGGTCGCCCTGACGACCGGCACGACCACGCAACTGGCGGTCGACGCGGCGGCTTTCATGACGTTCGGTACCAATAATGGCCAAACCGCCGGCAGCCTTCACCTCGTCAGTAAGTTTAATATCCGTACCACGTCCGGCCATGTTGGTGGCGATGGTTACGGCACCGAGCATGCGCTCTTCTTCAATCTTGTTGCCTTGCTCGTCGGTAAACACCACTTTGCCCATAGTGCTTTGGCCTGCTTTGGCCACGATGTCGGCCTCCTTTTGGTGAAGTTTGGCGTTAAGCACCTGATGGGGTATGCCACGGAGTTGGAGCATACGGCTGAGGAGTTCGCTCACGTCGACGTTGGTCGTACCAACCAGTACGGGACGTCCGGCCAGACGCATCTTTTCAATTTCCTCGATAACCGCCTTGTACTTTTCGCGCTTGGTCTTATAAACACGGTCGTTCATGTCAATACGCGCGATAGGACGGTTGGTTGGGATTTCCACTACATCGAGTTTGTAGATATTCCAGAACTCGCCTGCTTCGGTGCTTGCTGTACCGGTCATACCAGCCAACTTGTGGTACATACGGAAATAGTTCTGCAGTGTGATGGTGGCAAAAGTTTGTGTGGCGGCTTCAACCTTTACGTGCTCCTTTGCCTCAACAGCCTGGTGCAGGCCATCGCTCCAACGGCGGCCTTCCATGATACGGCCTGTTTGTTCGTCGACAATCTTAACCTGGCCGTCCATTACCACATATTCCTCGTTGATGCGGAACATGGTGTAGGCTTTGAGCAACTGCAATATGGTGTGTACGCGCTCGCTCTTGATGGCGTAATCTTGCAGCAGGGCGTCCTTTTTGTTTAAGCGTTCCTCGTCGCTCAATGTTTTGTCTGTCTCGAGCTGTGAAAGTTCGGTAGTGATGTCGGGCAGCACAAAGAGCTGGTCGTCATGCACCTGGTCGGCCAACCATTTGTTACCCTTGTCGGTAAGGTCGACACTGTGCATTTTCTCGTCCACAACAAAGTAAAGAGGTTCAACAGCCTCGGGCATACGGCGGTTGTTGTTCTCCATATAGATTTCCTCAGTCTTGAGCATACCGGCTTTGATACCAGTTTCAGAGAGGAACTTGATGAGCGGATTGTTCTTAGGCAGAGCCTTGTGGCTGCGGAACAGGGCAAGGAAACCTTCTTCTTCCTGTTTCTTGTCACCCGACTTGATGAGCTGTTTGGCTTCGGCCAAATATTGTGTGGCCAGTTTGCGTTGTACCTCAACAAGGTGTTGTACCAAAGGCTGGTATTGCTCAAACAACTGGTCATCGCCCTTGGGCACAGGGCCTGATATAATAAGCGGTGTACGGGCATCGTCAATCAACACAGAGTCCACCTCATCGACGATGGCATAGTTGTGGCGACGCTGTACAAGGTCTTTGGGGCTCATGGCCATATTGTCGCGCAGGTAGTCGAAACCAAACTCATTGTTCGTACCAAAGGTGATGTCTGCCTGGTAGGCGCGACGACGGCTCTCTGAGTTGGGCTGATGCTTGTCGATGCAGTCAACCGACAGGCCATGGAACATGTAGAGCGGGCCCATCCATTCTGAGTCACGCTTGGCCAGGTAGTCGTTCACGGTCACCACATGCACACCGTTACCGGTAAGGGCATTGAGAAATACGGGTAGAGTACCCACGAGGGTTTTACCTTCACCCGTTGCCATTTCGGCAATTTTGCCTTGGTGCAGTACAACACCACCGAACAGCTGCACATCGTAGTGCACCATGTTCCACTTGGTGTCGTTGCCACCAGCCACCCAATGGTTCTGGTAAATGGCCTTGTCGCCCTCAATGGTTACAAAGTCGTGACTTGCGGCAAGTTCGCGGTCAAAGTCATTGGCAGTCACCTCGATGGTCTCGTTTTCAGCAAAGCGGCGTGCGGTATCCTTTACAATGGCAAACACTTCGGGCAGCGCGTCGTTGAGGGCAACCTCCATGCGGTCGAGCACTTGGGTTTCGAGCTTGTCAATTTGGCTGAAAATTACTTCGCGGTCTTCAATTGGAGTTTCCTCCACTTTGCCTTTCAGCTCTTCAATCTTCTCTTTGATGTCGTCGGCAGAGTGTTGAATAGTATGCTGCAGTTCTTTGGTTTTGGCACGCAGCGCGTCATTGTCGAGAGCCTGAATAGCGGGATAAGCCGCTTTGATTTTCTCCACCCACGGCTGAATGAGTTTCATGTCGCGTGTAGACTTGTTACCGAATAGTTTGCTGAGGAATTTGTTAATATCCATAATGATGGCCCTGATCCTTTCCTCGTGCTTGAAGTTGTCTAAAGCCGAGTGGGGATAATACAGGGTATTATTGTGTTGTTTATTATTTCGTTTAATTAAATAGGTGGGCATACGAAGGCACCTCGCCGTGTTATTAGATGTATCAAAACGGCAGTCTTATAGCGGTGCCACGCTGCAGGCATTCGGTGCACGTATGCGTATGGCCTTCGACAGTGTCGGGGCCACATAGTCAATGGTGACGGGTGTGCTGATAGTTTCTGCCTTGAACCCTTCGCCAAGGAATATTATGGGAAAAGGAATATATGACTCACGCACCAGCTGTTTCTCGTGCGTGGAGTTGTTAACATAATGCCAGCCTGGCGCCACCTCAATCAGCACGTCGCCCGAGTAGCGCGGGTTATAGCTGCCGCGCATACGGCTGATGCCAGGAGTCCACGCCCCTTGTAGCAGGCGTGACGAGGTGTACACATCTTTAACCCCTGATAATTGCAGCAAAAAGTCCTGTGCGCGTTCAAGCATTTCTGCCAGGTTGATTTGCTTCTGCTCAATCAGTTTGTGGTTAAGGTATAATTGTGTGCCAAAACTCGACTCCACATATTGCCCCTGTCCGTAAACGGCCACAAAGTACATATTGAGCAATGCTGCCGCACGTTCCACATCAAAGGTGCCGCTTGGTATGCGGTATTTTGTCAGGTCGGTAGTTTCCTCGTCAGCATATCCGGTCGACGTCAATACAAACAATGCGTTGCCGCGTCCCACTTTATGTTCAACCGACTTAACGAGTTGTGCCAAAGCATTGTCAAGCCGCACATAAGTGTCTTGCAGCTCCATTGGGCTTTCGCTCACAGTTCGGTGGTCAATATTGCCGGCATAGAGTGTCAGAGCCAAATAGTCAGTAATGGCATCAGTCCCCATCAGGGTGCTGTTGAGGCATTGTGTGGCAGCGTGCACCACCTCCTCATTCACCAGTCCGCTTGTTTTGAATGTGGCAAATCGTCCGTCGCCTGTAAACTTGTGGGCAAAGGGCTTTTTCATGCCGCCAGACAAGAAGTAGGAAAAGTTCCCTACCAAATCGTTTGAGGGCCGCCATGTGAGCGACTTGAGCCTGCTGTCAAGGCTTTGGCTGTTGAGCACGGTGACCCAGGCCGGAAGCGTCTTTCCGTAGTATGATGTGCTGCACCACTGTCCGGTGCGGTCATCAATCCACAATGCCCCGTCTGCGGCATGTCCGGCACTCAATATGGCCGCATCGCGATAGGGCGCGATGGCATAAACCAACGATTTGCCTTCGGTGGCCACCTTTAGCTCGTCGCCAAGGGTCGATACGCCCAGGAACGTGGGTGATGACGCATCACTTGTCTGCACCCCCGGGTAGCGTTTGTCGTCAACGCAAAATACGGGGCGCAAAGTCTCACGGTCGAGCCATTTCAAGCCCACTACACCATGGTTGTAAGGCGTGGTACCTGTGGCCAAAGTGGCTGCAGCCGAAGCGCGGTCGGGTCTGTATTGCGGATATTCTGCTTGTGAGTAAACACGTCCCTCGTTCAACAAACGCACAAAGCCTTCCTGCCCGTAAAGCGGCATGAAGGCATTCATATAATCGGTGCGCAGTTGGTCTACCAATATGCTTACCACCACACGGGGCACTCCCGTTCCGGCAGCCGATGCTTCGGGCCCCGAAAGCACAGTCATTGCGGTGAGCAACGACATGAGCAGGGGCAGACGCATAACCGAGGCGCGCTGCGGTGCTATGTGGCGAGATTGTTTCATATTCGTATGTTTACGAAGGAAGGTATGTGTTTTAATAATATAGGAATATAGCGAGTGTTTTAGCCATGATATATAGCGTTCAGTCTGCTAAAATCAAGTGATAGCATACTTTGGCACCCTGCTACTTGCTTTTGTTTGTCATGCAAAAGTGTGTTGCAACGCGCACAAGCAGGATTGATGCAATGATATACACCTCATTGGGGAAGTGTTGCAAACCGGCTATACAAACTATGAGGGCCATCACTACCATGGCAATTTGTATGTACATAACCCAGCTGCGGTGCCCGTTGGCTGCGGCTTTCATAAACCAGGGGAATAGCACAAGCGGCACGGGGTTGAAAAGCAATGCCAACCAATTACTGCCAACCGCGGGGTGCGATGAGAACAGCAGTAAGAAGGTGATAATGCAGCCCGTCAGTCCTTGCGCCACAAAGAGTAACACGTCATATTGCCAATGGTACTTTTTGCGCCCAATATCTGCCGCACTGATGGCAATGGTCAGAGCAAGAAGTATGCCAAACGTCCACATCGGTGTGACAGGGAAGTTCTTTTCTGCTAAAACCGGTTGCTCTGGCAGCAGCGTGCGTGATGGGGCTGCAAGATGGCGCACCTTGCCATCGGTACCTTTTATAGTGGCATCATTGACAAAGCGCTCGGCATACATTGGTGCAAATTGTTGCTTGTTGATGTCGGCGGGTTGGTCGGCCTCGGCACCAAGCAGCAAGTCTTGTCCAAACTTGTTCCACGGACTGGGTTCCGAAAATTCGTGCACCATGTCGCGCAGCGATTTGTTGGCGTCAGCTTTTGGCCATACCACCTGTCCGTCAACCGATTGCTCTATCACGCGCAGTGCACGTGTCACGCAGTTGTCATAAAAAAAGTTGTAGCGGTAGGTGGCATTCTCCGGTTCAAGGTTTTTGCTCAAGGCGTCAACCAGCTTTTTAGCTTCGGCCGGTGTCAGATTCAGCACCTGCTCGTCAATGCCGCGTCCTTCGCGCACGTATGATTCGTAAAACAAGTAGTATGGCACAACTCCCAGCTCGTAGTCTGTTTCGCCCAACATGAAGCGCCACATAAAGTGAGGCTGGTTAAACGAAAATGTGCCATAGTTAAACACCCAGTCGCTTTGGCGTGCTCCGACCTCGCGTACGCGAATGGCCGTATGGCCATATAATTCATACACCAAATTGCCAGGTGTGCAAGTGAGCAAACTCACCACAACCGAGTCCTTTTCGGCAGGTGCGGTGTTGTCTGTGCTGTTTTGTTGCGCAAGTGCCAATAGTGGCAACAGCACCAGGCATATTATAGTCAGGAGTCGTTTCATTTTGTGTTGTGTCTTATTTGGCTCTCCAAAGCCTACTATTGCGCGGCAAAGTTACGAATTTATTGCCGATTGGCTGAAGGGTGGTTCTAAAAATTCTGTTTTTAGAGTTCTGCTATTCTGAAATAGGGATTTGCACGCTCTCGAAAGTGCCTTTTTGAAAGTTTTTTCGGTCACATAGCCTGCTATGCTCCCTCACAAACTTTCAAAAATACACTTCCGATAGCGCACAAATCCCTATTCCAGAATTATTAGAACCACCCTGAAAGCTTTGTGTCAAAAACGTGCCGCGGTGTGCTGTGCGGGCACATTTCTCACGCCTTGTGGTCAGTTCCCACAATGTTTTTAAGCGTAATCAATGCACTCTCAACCGTGGGCACATCGTTGATAATCATGCGGCGGTGACCGCGGTTCTCGTCAAGCTTGCAGCGTTGGTACGAAGCGGTGGCAAAATTTATGATGCGTTCAAACGTGTCGCTTCGATAGAAGGCACTTTCGGTGTTTGACACAAAGTAGAGTACCATGCGTCGGTTTTTCAGTGTCAGACGCTCAGCGCCAAGTTTGCGTCCAAGGGCGCGCAGCGGTACAATGCGCAGCAGCTCTTCGCCTTCGGGGGGCAGAGGGCCGAAGCGGTCCTCCATACGTTGTCTGAATGCAGCCATCTCATCGTCATTACCCGAGAGCGAATCAAGTTCGCGGTATAGCAGCATACGTTCCGTAGCCCCCGGCACATAGGTTTCGGGGAAATAAGCGTGCAAGTCGCATTCGACGGTGCAGTCGTCAACAAACTTCTCACCGCCAAGGTGCCCGGTCTTTTTCAGTTCGTCAGCATACAAGTCGGCAAACTCGTCATTCTTGAGTTCCGTCACGGCTTCGGCCAAAATCTTTTGATAGGTCTCATAGCCCAAGTCGGCAATGAACCCACTTTGCTCCGATCCGAGCAAATTGCCTGCACCGCGGATGTCAAGATCCTGCATGGCAATGTGAATGCCAGACCCCAAGTCCGAGAAGTTCTCGATAGCTTCAAGTCTGCGGCGCGACTCGTCGGGCAGCATGGCAAGCGGTGGGGCAATGAGGTAGCAAAAAGCCTTGCGCGACCCACGTCCCACACGTCCGCGCATCTGGTGCAAGTCCGATAGTCCAAAGTGGTGTGCGGCATCAATAATGATGGTGTTGGCATTGGGCACGTCAATACCGTTTTCCACAATAGTGGTAGATATGAGTACATCGTAGTCATAATTGACGAAGCCCATAATTACCTTTTCAAGTTGGTCGGGCGGCATTTGTCCGTGTCCGGTGGCAATGCGTGCGTCCGGCACATACTTATGTACCAAGTTTGCCAGACTTTGCAGCGAAGCCACGCGATTCGTCACAATATACACCTGTCCGTTGCGGCTCATTTCAAAGTTAATGGCTTCGGCTATCACCTCGTGACTGAAGGTGTGAATTTCTGTTTGGATAGGCCGGCGGTTGGGCGGGGGCGTCTGTATCACGCTAAAGTCACGTGCCCCCATGAGCGAGAATTGCAGTGTGCGTGGTATTGGAGTGGCCGACATGGTCAGTGTGTCCACATTCACTTTCAGCTGGCGCAACTTTTCTTTAACCGCCACGCCAAATTTCTGTTCCTCGTCAATAATAAGCAATCCCAAGTCGTGCCACTTTACACTCTTGCCAATCAGTTTGTGCGTCCCGACAACAATGTTGATGTCGCCTTTAGCCAGGTCGGCAAGTATCTTCTTGGTCTGTGCCGTCGAGCGTGCACGAGTGAGGTAGTCCACCCTTACGGGGAAGTCCTTCAGGCGCGATGCAAACGTTTTGTAGTGTTGCAGGGCCAGCACCGTAGTTGGCACGAGCACCGCCACTTGTTTGTTGTCGGCAGCGGCCTTCATGGCAGCGCGCACGGCAATTTCGGTTTTGCCAAATCCCACGTCGCCACACACCAGTCTGTCCATGGGCTTGCTGCTTTCCATGTCCTTCTTCACCTCCTGTGTTACGCGCAGTTGGTCGGGGGTGTCCTCATAGGCAAACCCAGCCTCAAGCTCGTGTTGCATAAATGAGTCGGGGCTAAAAGCGTAGCCTTTCTCCTCCTTGCGTTGCGAGTAAAGTTTGATAAGGTCGCGTGCAATGTCCTTAATCTTCTTCTTTGTGCGCTCCTTCAATTTGTCCCAGGCACCAGTACCCAAGTTGCTGATACGTGGCGGTTCACCGTCTTTGCCCTTATACTTTGACACCTTGTGCAACGAATGAATACTCACATACACGGCATCGTCGTTTTTGTATGTAAGTTTTATCATCTCTTGCATTTCGCCGTCATTGCCAGGCATGCGCACAAGTCCGGCAAAGCGTCCTACGCCATGGTCGATGTGCACCACATAGTCGCCCGGTTCAAACTGCATGAGTTCCTTGAGCGACAGCGCCATTTTGGCATCGCGTGCATGGTCACTCTTCAAGTTGTATTTATGAAAACGGTCAAAGATTTGGTGGTCTGTAAAGCAGCACACCTTCAAGTCATTGTCCGAAAATCCGCCATGCAACGTGCGCAGCACCGGTTTGAACAGTTGGCTTGCAGTATTCATCTCCTCAAATATGCTTTGCAATCGCTCAGTCTGCTTGGCACTGTCGGCCAGTATGTAAATGTCATAGCCGTCGGCCTTGAACTGGCTTAGGTTTTGTTTGAGCAAATCAAAGTTCTTGTGGTAGAGCGGTTGTGGCGAGGTATTGAATCGTATCACTGTTTGCGCTTCGCCAAGGGGCTGTGCGCCAATATTGATGCGCTGCAGGTGTGCCACACCGCGCAGAAAAGCCTCACTTGTGGTGAGCAGCGACTCCTTTTTGAGCCGTGCCAGTTGTTCCGCTTCCTCCATCTCAGATGCAGCCTCCAGTTCCTGCTGCGCCTGACGTGCAAAACCCTCATTGTAAATGCGTTCAATGGCATCGTGCACATATCCCAAGTCCTTCACCACCAACACAGTATTGTCAGGCAGATAGTCGGTAAATGGCACAAGCGCCTCGCGAGCATGCTGCTCGGTGTCAGGTACAATGCTCACTTCTTCCTTCTTGTCCTTCGACAGCTGCGTCTGCACTTCAAAGGTGCGTATGCTGTCCACCTCGTCGCCAAAAAAGTCAATACGGAAGGGATATTCCGAGGCGTACGAATACACGTCGAGTATTGAGCCACGCACAGCAAACTCTCCAGGCTCATACACATAGTCCTTGCGCGCAAAGCCAATGGCAGCCAGTCGCTTTGTCAGCTCCGTCAGGTCATATTCGCTGCCTGTTTGCAGGTGCAGTGTGTTTTCGGCCATGTCTTTCAGCGGCGCCACCCGTTCAGACAAGGCAGCGGGAAATGTTACCACAAACAGCATGCCCGCCTTGTTGTGCTGTGCCGAAAGGCGGTTGAGCACCTCGGTGCGCAATATTTCGTTAGCAGCATCGCGTTGGGCATATTTCACGGCGCGGCGGTAGGTCGATGGGTAAAAAAGTGCCATCTCATCGCCCAACATCTGTGTCAGGTCATGATAGAAGTATCCCGCCTCTTCCTCATCGTTAAGTATAATAAGGAAGGGGCGTTCCGCCTTTTGCTTGCGTTCGCTGAGCGCGGCAAAGGCCACGGCAGCTGCTGAAGCTTGTAAGCCTTGCAAATGTGTAAGGGCAGGTTTGCCGTCGCACACCACTTTTGCCAAGGCGCCTACTTGCGGGTGTCGGGCAAATGTATGTAATAGTTCGTTGAGTTGCATGGAACTGTACAGAGTGTCTTTTAAGCAGGTGTTATCCTCACACAGAAAGCACGTCCTTTGGCGCATCAGCTTTCCGACAGCATGAAAGCAATAGTGAACACCTGCTACGTTATATGCTTGTTGTCGGTTACAAAGTTACTTAATTTATCCGACCCTAATTTTGCTCGCCACATAAAATCATGTAAATTTGCAACCAACAGACGAACTGTCATCCGCAGTGCAGACTGAAAAACACAGACAAGCCAAACACCCGTGCTTGTCTTTGCAAACAAGTAAATAACAATACCTTTCAATACAAATAAATGAAGCAAACTAATCGTAAACCAGCTTACAAACTGAAGACAATGTTTGCGATGGCTGTATTTTGCAGTGCATCGCTCACATCGTTGGCACAGTTGAGTGAGCAGAAGGTTTATTACATCAAGAGCTCGGCATCGGGCACAGTATTCTCAAATGGTGGAAAAGCCTCCAGTGGCGAATCAATCAAACTTGAGGACAAATCAGCCCTTTCAAGAGGCCAAAAATGGGTTTTGAAAAGCACTGGCAACGAAAATGAATACCTCATTTGCAGTGCAGCCTTTCCTACTTTGGCCATTGACGCAGCTCCCAACAAGTGGTACAACCCCGTGCAGTGGGCTGCCGATGTGAATTCAGGAAACCAACGTTTCCAGATATTGCCGGTTGAGGGTTCCGACAGCATCTATCAAATAGTGTGGTCGGGCAACACCAACCGCCGTTTTATGGAGAAGAGTGGTAACACACTCAATATTTCAGACGAAGCGGCAAGTGCAGGTGTAACCACCCAATTTGTGTTTGAAGAAACAACAAAACAGGCCGAAGTGGCCCGCAATAATTGGGAGGACGAAACCTTCTACGAACAGAACAAACTGCCTGCACACACCACCTTCATGCCTTATGCCAGCACACAGCTGTTGCAGGCCGACACCGAGCGTTATGCCCACCCGTGGGTTGACCCCACAGGGGCAGAATGGCTTTCGCTCAATGGCGTGTGGAACTTGAAGTGGACAACCGACATCGACAACCGTCCGGGCACCGATTTCTATGCCGACGATGTGGACGCTGCGCAGTGGGACACCATCAGCGTACCCTCATGCCTCGAAATGAAAGGCTATGGCTCACCTTATTATATAAATGTAGAATACCCGTTTGTTGACAACTATCCGTACTTGCAGATGAAGGGCGGCTGCCAAAACTCTGTGGCGTCATACCGCCGCCAGTTTACGTTGCCCGAGGGGTGGACCGACAAGCGTGTGGTGTTGCACTTCGATGGCATTTACAGTGCAGCCTATGTGTGGGTTAACGGCCAGTATGTGGGCTATACGCAGGGTGCCAACAACGATGCCGAGTTCGACCTGAGCAATGTTGTGCGCCAGGGCCACAACAACATAGCTGTGCAAGTGTTCCGCTTTAGCGATGCCTCGTATCTCGAGGACCAGGATATGTGGCGCATGAGTGGCATACATCGCGATGTTTACCTTTATGCCACCCCCAAGACATATATCAGCAACCATATCATTACCGACGACTTTGACGAACCTTATACATCAGCCTCAGTCAAAGTACAGATAAATGCAGCCAACCCGGGCGCACAGGCCGTTAGTAAAAAGGCCCGTGTGCGGTTGATTGCTCCCGACGGCAAACAGTTGGCCGAAACTGTGGCAAACCTCGACTTTGCTGCGGGCGACACCGCCACAGTGGCTTATGCCACACTGCCCGTGATTGACAATCTGCAGGCCTGGACGTCAGAACACCCCAACCTCTACACCGTTGAGGTGGCGCAACTGGCAGCCGATGGCACAACCGAGGAAATGGCCTTTGCCACCAAGCATGGCTTCCGCAAGGTGGAGTGCACAAACGGACAAATATATGTCAATGGCGTGCGCACCTACTTTAGCGGCGTCAACACACAGGACACGCACCCCGTGCGCGGCCGTTCTATTGATGTGCCCACCATGCTGCGCGATGTGACCATGATGAAGCAGGCCAATGTGAACCTCGTGCGCACCTCGCACATGCCGCGCCAGCCCAAGATGTATGCCATGTTCGACTATTACGGACTTTACTGCATGGACGAGGCCGACATTGAATGCCACTTCAACTGGGAGCAGAGCGGCAACACCATTACCGCTGCCGACAGCTGGAAGCCACAATTTATCGACCGATCAATGCGCATGGTGGAGCGTGACCGCAACTTCACGTCTGTCATATTCTGGAGTTTGGGCAACGAAAGTGGTGTGGGCCAAAACATGCAGGCTGCTTACGACACCATAAAGGCGGCTGACCCCACACGTCTCGTCCACTACGAGGGCGCAACCCGCGGCGGCGCATCATACACCGATATGCACAGTGTGATGTATCCCACATTGAGCAACGTGCAGCGCGAGGCCAATACCAACGATGGAGGCCGTCCTTACTTTATGTGCGAATATGCCCACTCAATGGGTAACGCCAATGGCAACTTCAGCGAATATTGGAATACTATTCTCTCGTCAACCAACGGCATGGGCGGTTGTGTATGGGACTGGGTTGACCAAAGCATTTATAGCGCAGATGACATCAAGAATGGCACACTTACACAAAATGGCTATCCTAAGTACCGTCAGGGCAAGGATTACCCCGGCCCCACACAAGGCAACTTTGTAAACAATGGTTTGATACCTGCCAACCGTGCGTGGACTCCTAAATTGGCCGAGGTGAAGAATGTATATGCCCCCGTACAAGTGACGCAATTCAACGCCAAGAAAAAGATTTTGGTGCTGACCAACCGCTATCACAGCACCAGCCTCAACGCACTGCGCATGGCCTACGCTGTGCTCAAAAATGGCGAGGTTGTTGAAACCGACACGCTCGACCTGCCCGACACCAAGCCCAATACGCAGATGCGCACCACATTGCGCTACACCACCGACACAAGTGATGGCAATGACTACATGCTCGACCTCACTTTCTTGACCAAGGAGGCCAGTCTGTGGGCTGAGGCCAACTATCCCATTAAAAAGGTGCAGTACACTTTGGCCGAGCGCGAGGCTGGTTTGCCCGCGGTGGCAGTCGACAAGGCACAGCCCCTTGCTGTCACGGTTAACCAGTATGGCAACTATCTGATTGAGAACGACAAGGTGCACTACCTCATCGACAAGTCGAGCACCCGTGTGCGTGAGTGGTCGTTTGCCGACTATGCGTTGGTAAGCAAAATGGCCAATGCCTATGATTACGACAACTTCCGTTGGGTTGAGAACGATGCAGCATCGGGCAATGATATTGCTACAACAAACGGTATCAGCAGCCGTACATTCACACAAGTGCCTGCAATCAATGCTGACGGCAATGCTGTGTATACGGTAAGGGAAACCGGCAAGTACTGCGATGTGGTGTATTCGTACACCATCTATCCTAATGGCGTGATGGACATGAAATGCACCTACACCTCACACGACAATGACGACTTGCGCCGCATCGGTACCAAGTTTGTTCTGCCAGCAGCTCTCGAGCAAGTGAGCTACTATGGCCGTGGCCCATGGGAGAACTATGTTGACCGCAAGTCAAGCGCATGGATTGGTCGTTACCAGTCAACAGTGACCGACTTCTTCGAGACCACTCCGCGTCCGCAGTCGTGTGGCAACCGTCTCGACCTGCGCGAACTCACACTGACCGACACCGTCAAGCACTTCACGCTCAATGTGCAGACCGATGGCCAGGTAGCCTTCTCAGCCCTCCACTATGACGATGCCGCAATGGCATCTGTGCAGCACCGTTGGAACCTGCCGGCAACCGGCGATGTCGTACTCCACTTCGATTATTATCAGAAGGGACTTGGCAATGGCAGTTGCGGCAGAGGCACTGGCACACTGAGCCAGTATTATTGCCCCGTGGGCACATTCACCCACACCTTGCGTTTCACACCTTCTATTGAGGTCGACGAAACAGCTGTCAAACCGACAACAGCCACCTCGTCAATGCTGACAGTCAGCGTAGTGGGCGACGATGTTGTTTGCAAGGGCAACGTGCCCGCCGGCAGCACTCTGAGTGTTTACGACCTTGGTGGCAGCACCGTAGGTGTGGCACACACCTCAGTGCCTGTGCAGCAGCTCACCGCTTCGATTGCCGGCCAACCTCGTGGCGCCTACCTTGTAAAGGTTGGCAACAAGGTGTTTAAGGTGATTAAGTAACAAACTGATGTATAAAACGATGTGAGGCAAGTCTCCATGCAAATGGTGGCTTGCCTCGCATCGTTTTTTGTACTTATATTCGGCTCTTCTCGATTTTGGAGTTATTCCTGACTTCGTCAATGCGTCACCCAAATCGATTATAGCGGGCTGACAAGGTAGAATATGTCTTATCCTACATTGGGAGCAACGAGCC
>JABLTL010072930.1_pt1 | contig 19452 bp, 22 predicted proteins | sample 7160151 | NCBI WGS metagenome assembly JABLTL01 (sample SAMN14651223, study PRJNA627086) | human gut metagenome | isolation source: feces | host: Homo sapiens
CACCCTACTATCCTATAGGGGATTTGGTAATTTTCCCCATTTCCACCATTACCAATAGTTGACATTTCAACGGAAATTCCAATTGACATTTTCAACCAATTTTCAACCTTGAAACATTTCCAAACTATTCCATTAAATTTATTTCCAATTCTTAACATAACAATCACTCCCATTTTAAAAATTGCCACTGTTACCAGTGGCATTAACTTCAAAAGGATTTTTCCCAAAGTTCAATGAATTATTTCAACATGAAGTATGAACTACATTTATATTATCATATTCGACAATTTTTTTCAATTGTCATTTTAAACAAATATTTAAAAATTATTTTGTATACTTTGCCTATTGCAAATATCGACAGAATGTGATAATATATAAATGTAATCTAAAAGGTACTAAGCGACTTTTAAGATACTAATTAATACTAAATGAAAGTTGAGGTAATAAAAATGGCTAAATCAATACCAGTTTTATTAAACAAAGAAAAGGTAACTCTAAGAGGACGTTTCATCTATTCCAGTCCTTTTGAACCTATTGAGGACGATTTTTATAATCATGAATACTCTGCTTGTATTCTTATTGACAAAAAGGATACTCAATGCTTAGAGGTTATTCAAGGGGCATTACAAAGATTAGGCACTGAAAATCTATCCTTAAAGGATATGGACTTAGATGAAAAAAGAAAAGATAATCCAGTATTTGCTGGTAAGTATCTTCTAAGAAGTAAATCCAAAAATCAACCCGATGTCATAGACTTAAAAGGTAATCACTTAACAGCTGATGAGTTTTATAACGGCTGTTACGGTTATGTTACTGTTGTACTAACTTCTTATAGTTATATGAATGAAGTAGGAGTTACAGCATATTTAAACAATATTATGAAAGTAGCTGACGGTGAACCTCTAGGTATTTCTAATGCTGTTAATGATTTCAAATCATTCTTACAAGAATATGAATGTTATGAAAACCCTACTTTATTTATTGAAAATACACTTACAAGTATGGGCGTAAATGGGTTGAGTTTACCAGATGGTAACCTTGCTATTGAAAACACTCAAGAATAACCATATAATATCCTTTTAATTTGATACTAAGGCAATGAAAAATTTTTCATTGCCTTTTCTATTTTTATGTGATATAATATAATTAGAGGTGATTTTATGGTACATGGAAAATATACAGTAACTCTTGATACTCTTTTAAATAGTGGTTATCCCCTAACAGCTTTTAATGATTTTCCTATTTTTGATGAACAGTACAGGGGAACGCTAGTTGGTAAAATAGAAGAATATTTCCGTTTTAATGAAATAGGTTTTGAAAGTCCTGCACTTTTTAATCAAGCATTGAAATCTAAACTTTTTACAATTATGGATAAGTATAATCAACTCTATAAAATAGAGTTAGTTAAAAATGGTATTGGTATTGAGGAACTAATCAAAGTTAGATATCGTGAAAATGTTCAAGGTACTACAACTAGGAATAACACCTTAAATTATAACGGAACACTTCATTATCATGGCAGTACTACAACAGATACACAACTAAATGAGGGTACTACATATGGTAAGACTAGAGATAATACAGGTACACAAATTACAAAAGGTAGGCGTGATAACTTTTTAACGTCAACTGTTACAGATAATAGCGATTATACAGATACAACCACTAATAGTGGTACAATCACAAATGAAAGTGCAAATCTTACGGCAGATACTCCACAATCTGAACCCCCTATTACTTCAGGTACTGGTGGCACTAAATTTGATACATTTAATAATCAAGTGTTTAATAGTAAAGGGTATGTATCCAGTGGTGCTAAAAATTTGAATGTTACAGAAGATAACACAGAAAGTTCATTACATCATAAAGGAAATGGTGGTACAACTATAACAGATGATACGGGATATTATACAACAGATGATACAAGAACAGATAATTTAAAAGAAACTTTAAGTGGTACAGATAAACATAATGCACATACACTAAGTACTACAACTCCTAATTTGTATACTGGTAATATTTATAATACATTGGGTTTAGTTAAGGGTTTTTCTAATCAAGATAAAGTCGGAAATCCTGACTATTTGGAAAGTATTGTAAAAGCAAGGGAACAGGTTATTAATATAGATAATATGATAATACAAGAATTGAAAACATTATTTTTAATGGTATACTAAAGAGGTGATATAAAAATGGTAGAAAATAATGTGCAATTATTTTATGAATACATGAAAAATGTGTATTTAAGAAATCTAACTGATTTATGTATGAACAGGTTCTCATGGGAACTTCCTGAAAGTTTAAATTCATGTTCTGTTAGATTTTTTGAAAATGCTTTAATGCGTTATGGTATCGCTGGTTTATGTTATGATAGAACTATTCAATCTTTTCTAACACTTCAATTATCTGTACAGGATATGAATGTGTACGCTGAACCAGTAAAGGTCATAGGTCAAGGATACAGATATTCAAATACATTTAGTGTAATGGATTTTGAATTTTGCTATAATAACAGAATAAAGACATCAAATATAGTTGATATAGTAAAATATGCTGAAAATTTAGCTAATATTGATACTACATTATATTTTTTATCTAAAAAGATGAAACAGCCTTACATTATCCAAACTACTAAAGATACTAAGTTAAATGATAGAATAGTTAGGCAACAGATAGAAAATAACGATACTATCTATTTAGATGATAGTGTAGCCTTAGCTGATAAAATAAAAGTATTAGAACTTCCTATCGATAATGCGAACATTCAATCACTTCAGGAATACAAATCTAGTCTTTTATCGGAAATACTAACTGTTTTAGGTGTAAATAATGTTGAACAGGAAAAGAAAGAAAGACTTATAACAGATGAAGTAAATGCAAATAATCAAAAAATTAGTAGGTATTTACAATCAGCACTTACAGAACGTCAAGAATTTTGTGAGAGAGTAAAAAAGAAGTTTGGTCTAGAACTAAAAGTTTTAATTAATGCTAATGTATCATATGATAATATCTTAAATGAACAGGGTTCAAATGTATTCATGGAAACTAATTACGAACAGAATAAACCAGTTACTACCGATTATCAAATCAACGAATAATTAGTAAAATTGCATAATTTAAAGAGGTGCTTTTTATTCAATTTGCCTATTGAATAAAAGCACCTCTTATGTTATAATTAAGTATATCAAATTAAAGAGGTGTAATTAATGTTTTTAGAAAAAATCGTTAGAAATTGGTACTTAGTACATAAGTATGAAAACGAACTTTTACAAGTGGAATTTAAGACTAAATCACATAACAAAACTGATTTTAAAAGTGCTACTATATCATGCGACTTAGAAACGGCTAGAACGGACAAAACTCCTAACAATGCCAATGCTATCACGTTTTCTGTTGCTGATATCAATAATAGATTTGGTTATGTAACTACTTCTATATGTGATTATCAAAGTCTTTTTAGAACTATGCTTGATTTATTCTATGATATAGCACCAGCTAAAACTTTAAAAGTTTACTTTCATAATATCGACTTTGACGGCTATTTTAAACTATGCTTTTTAATATCTCAAAACTTTAAAGAGGTAATAAAATTAGATGAAAAAGAACTAGAACAGTTATATGCTGAAAATGGTGATAATCAAGAATACTTTTCTACACTTACCAATAACGGCAATATCATTGAAATTAAGTACAGTTACAAGGGGAAAATAATTCAATGCTGGGATAGTTATAAAATATGGGCGACTTCACTAGATGAGGTATCAAAAGAATGTGTTAAAATTAATAAGAACGATATCAAAAATGGCAATGAACCACAATTCCCTTTCATTCAACTAAAGAAAAATGATACTTATTGGGATTATGAAAAACAAAGAAAAATAGGTACAATTCTTTCTAAGCAAGAAGTTGAATATTCATTGAATGATGTACTTTTAGTCAATTGCATTTATGAAATTTTTAGCAGTTTTGTAGGCACATTAAAAATGACTATATCAAGTACAGCTTTTAGTGTTTGTCAACAGTCCTTTATTGACGGTGTTTTTACTCATGATGTTTTGGTATGGTTTTTAAAAGAGTGCTTTTACAAGATGGATACAAGGGAATTAAATTCAAAAAGATTTAAATACTTTTTTCATGTTGTTTTTAACGCTAATACTAACTCATATGATTTTTATAGTAATAACTACTATAAAAAGTATACCGAAAAAGAGTTACTTTTCACTATTAATAGGAGTGAACTAGAAAAAGGAAATAAAACTACAATGAAAAATATTTTTACTGGTGATTTTAATTACAAGGTTATCATGAAGAAAATAGGAACGGTTAAAAGACTATACAATAACGATATTATTAATATAGCTTGTAATCAAAGTATATACTTTAGAACATATTACAATCAAAATCATTTTCCTGCTAGTTCTAACTTGTATTGGTCTTTAAAGATGTTCTTTGTACCTACCTTTAATGACTATCAAGAAAAAGCAAAACCTAACAAAGATGATGTTACAGTTAAAAAGCACTACAAAATGATAAGAGAATTAAACGAAGAAATTTTCCCACATTTCACTAAGGAACTTGATAGAAAAATACGTCCAGCCTACCGTGGTGGTATAACACAATGTAATGAACTATATCAAAATACAGTTGTGAAAAATGTTTATGGTCTAGATATTAATTCTTCATATCCTGACAAAATGAAAAATGAAAAGTTACCAATTGGTGGCGGTGTTAGCTATAAACATTTTGTAGCAGAAACTAATAATACAGTAGTACTATATAAATTTAGATGTACTTATCAACTTAAAGAAAATCATTTGCCTTATATTGCCACCAAATCTTTTATGGGTAATGCACGTTTTAAAAGTAGTGATACTTTTGAAAATCAAGATAAAAGAAATGAATACATTTATCTTTTTGCTAATGAGTTTAAAGTATTCAAAGAAACTCACGATATAAAAGATATATATTTCTTTGAAAGTATCGTATATAGGGCTGAACGTGGTGTTTTCTATGCTTTTATAGATAAAATGTATGAAATTAAACAAAATTCAAAAGGTACTGCTTTATATACTCCATCTAAAGTTTTAATGAATAGCGTATATGGACGTTATGCAATGGATATTTTTAGAATGAGTGAAACGGTTGACAATATCTACATTGAAAATGGAAAACTAGTTTTTGGTTCTCAAGATAACCCTAACTATGATGAAGAAAAAACATATGGATTATATTTAATCATAGCGTGTTATATAACAGCGTGTGCAAGGGTTCACTTAATGCAAGGTTGTTATGATATCATAATGGCTGGTGGAATTGTCTACTATATGGATACAGATAGCCTATATTTTACTTGTGATAGTTTAAAAGTAAGAAAAAGCGATAAAATGCTTTTTATCAATGATAGACAAATTAATATTAGGTGTGATAAGACTATCTTAGGTGCATGGGATTTAGAACACGGTATTGAAATAAATCAAGATGAAGATTTTAAATATTATCGTGGGGAAACTCAAGCCAAATTTTTATGTGCTAAAAGATACTATCTATACGAAAAATCTTTAGAGGGTAAACTTGATAAGGACGGAAAACCTCTAAACCCATACACTATTAGATGTGCTGGTGTTAGTAAAGATGAACAGACTAAACTTAATAAAGATAATTTCTATTTTGGTTATAGTTCATGTGGTTTACAACGTCATAGGCACGAAACGGGCGTTGAACTTTTACCAACACCTAAAATTTTAAAATACAGTAACTTTATCTATAAAACAGATAAAGGCAACTATATCGATAAAGAATTTAGAAATAACGGTGATATCGTTCAAAATATCTATGGCAAAGATGTCAAAATAATTGAATGTATCTATAATCCAAATGATTTATTACTTGTTTAGATATAGTTATTATAATCATAAGGTAAAAGCAAACTAATCAATTTATTAAATGTGTTTATACTATCAAACTTGATTTTGTTATCATAGAAAAGAGGAGTATATTTATCAAGCATATTTCTAAGAGTTCTATAATCTATATAATTAACTCCCTTTTCTACAAAGTCAATAATATGAGTGTAACAGTTAATACTAGGCTTATCTTGTTTAGATATAAATAACTTACATTTATACTTATCCATGGGTGTGAAATAGTAATAACTATTACCAACGCACAAAGAAAAATCATCTTTAGATGGGTATCGATTTAGCGTTTCATCAATGTACATACGATTAGTAAATCCAGTATTCCAATCGTTTTTAATGGCATAATCATAATAAGGTGTGTTTTGAATTAATTTTCCGAAAGGTGTATTTAGTTTTTTATTGATATATTCTTCATTATCAGCAAGTTTTAAAACAGCTAAAGATTGGTTAATTTTTATTAGATTATGATTTTCTATGATATCATCAAGGACTATTTGAAAATATGAAAAATAGTCATTATTTAGATTAGTAGAGTTAGCAAGTAGTAATATTTTTAAGTCAGGCTTTAACCTGATAACACTTTCAACCATTTCTAAAAATAGGAATGGTTCATTTTTTATACGCCTTTCATTTTCAGTTTTTAAAAATTCATCATAAATAATTTTGTTTACTTTTGGGAATGATTGAGATTTTAAGTTATAACCAGTGCTTACACTTGCCATAAAACCAGCTAACTTATCATCAATATAAATAGTGGTAAGTTGTCCAGTATCACCTACTTTATAGCTAATTGTATTTGTTATATAGTCAACGATATCACCAAAAATTCTTGATGGTTCAATTTGTGCTGAAGTACGGCGTACCCACATAAATTGATTACCAGTTTTTAAAAAATCCTCTATACAATATCTTTTTGCTGAAAATGTTTTACCTATACCACGCCCACCAATAATCATTGTCATAGTAGGTAATTCATTTATTATTTTATTAACATCAAAGAACATACTATCAAATTCTAGTTCTTGATTTTTAGGAATTTGTATTAATTTATTATCGCTAAAAAGTGCCATTTTTCAACATTCCCCTTTATATAGATTTTACCCTTACATTGGTGTAAGGGTAATTAATGGAATAAAATATTTATGTAGGCAGATTAACGTATAAGCTACTAAGCACTAACTTCAACCTTATTGTAAAGTCCAACAGCATTGGCAAAAGGACATAAAGCGTATGTTTGCCATACATGGTTAAAGTAGTTATAATATAAAGATAACTCATTTTCTTTTTGTTTCATCTTATCTAAGTTATCCCAAATTTGAATAAATGCGTCATCACAGATAAGTGCATATAATTCATAGTGATATCTTGTACCATCTTCAATAGTATCAAAACTTCCTAATTTTCCAGTAGTATGGTAGTGTTTATTCTGTTCACTTCCCATAACCTCTATATCGCAAGTACCAAAATCAGGGACATAATGCTTTTTAGATAAGAATGTAGCGTTATCCATGTTAAAGGCTGTTGCCCAAACATCAACTTCTATCATAGCACCAATATCAGCACGGAGTATGATTGACATATCACTTGTATTAGTAAAAGTAGTTACAGGTGAGGAATTAATACCCTTTTCATCAAGTCCAGTTGCAAGGGCATAATTATGGAAATTGTTATAGTCTTCACTTGCAAAACCCAGATTGATTGCTAAACCTCTACAAATTTTAACAAATTCTGTAGGGAAATTAATTTCATCAATGTTTAGTACTTCTTGAGTAGTCATAGCTGGTGTTGGTCTTTCAAAATCATAACCAATCATAGCTTTAGTTTGTTTAAACTCCCAAATTTCACGGTTATTAGCTAAACTAGTAACTATCATATTTACTAACTTTTCCATTTCAGCCCATGATGTGAACGCTTGTACAAGTTGACTATCTTTAACAGTAACAGCAAATACTTTTCTACTGTTTTGTGTATAGTAAACTACCTTTACATCAGGTGGGTTGATTTCATAAGGGTTAGCAATAGTATAAGTTTGACTATTACCATTAGTATCAGTGATTGGTATATTTTGACCGTCCACAAAATCTTTAGGTGCTTTATAGTTGACAAATAAGTCTTCTATCATAACACCAGCAGGGAGTGTACCCTTTTTAAAAGTTTTTAGAGGGTTATTAAATACTTTTTGTCTTAAAAGTGTTGTACCCACTTTGTTTAGCATATTACTTAAAAAGTCATTAGTAATTCTATCGCTAGATAAAACTTGAGAACCAATGAAAGCTAGTGTTTCGTTACTTTCAATAGAATTTGCATCAAATTCGATATTAGTTAAACTTGCAACAGAACCTACCAATGCTTGAGCCTTTGTTACAGCCATTTAAAAATCCCCTTTCTAAGAATTAAGAATTTTATCAAAATCTATTTCATCTGTACTCTTTTGAGGTACAGCATTAGCTTGATTTACTAAGTTATCAGCACCAACTTTTCGCACTAAATCTGCTAAAAGTTGACGATTAGTATTTAGTTCATTAGTATTCTTTTCAAGTGTTTTAGTCATATCGTCATATTGAGTTTTTAAATTTGCGTTATCGTCTTGCAAATTTTTAATTTGTGCAGATAGCAACACAAAATCTTCAGCAAGTCCAGTAACATCATTATTTGCTATTGCATTAGACATTTTTTCAATTAATTCTTCCATAAATTTTCACTCCTTATTATTTTATAGATAAGGGAATAGCAACACGCTGTTACACATTCACTTAGACTTGCTACTATCTAGTGATATTCCCTTAATTTTAATTATATCATATATTAAATAAAAATGCAAGGCTTTTATTGACTTTTATTAGATAAAATGTTATAATTAAAGTAACAATTAAAAAGAGGTGTTTTGTATGTTTTTAGGCTATGCTGGGTTGTACCCATTTCCAATAAATCCACTTTTAAATCAAAATCCTGCTGTTGCTTTTCCTGAACAGTACACACTTTTAGAGTGTGTAGGTGTTTTAAATGCGACTGTTAAAAAACAGCAAGAAGAAATTGACAATCTTAAAAAGAGAGTTGAAAAACTTGAAAAATAAAGACCTTTTTGAAATACTAGGCTTTTTATATATCATAATTATAATTTTAAAAGAGGTGTGTAAAAATGGATAGTTCATTTAAAAATGACCAGTTAAGACAGTTAAATCAAAGAATTGGTTATCCTAATGAGCCTTTAATAGATGATTATGAAAAAGAAACTATTTTTGAATACTTGTACGAACTCAATAAAGAGTTGCATTCATATCATGAGCTATTAAATAGCATTAAAACTTCTGTTGATAGTTTATCAACTAAGGTTCAAAACATAGAAACTAATACAGCTAGTACAGTTACACAATTGACTGTTAATTCAGGGTTATCATTAGATGGTTATAGAGTAGCCGACGTTATGTGCAAGATATACGACATACTAGAAAATACACATATCAATGATAGTATTAGAATTGATTTGCGTTATGTTGACGGTGAAGTAATTAGATATTTAAGAAATAGTGACGGTGGTCTATATGGTGAACATTCGATAGCCAATTATAACCAAAATTTATAAGGAGTATTAAACATGAATAAAATCCCATTAAAAGCAAATCCAAACAATAAATTTTTGATTTGGTTACAAACTAGAGTGACAAACTTGGAAACTACATTTATAAGTTTAAAGTCTCAAGTATCACAAAATACAAATGATATTGAACAGCTTAAAAAAGGTGGTGGGGGTGGTTCTACTATTACAGTGGATAGTGAACTTTCTACTACTTCTACAAATCCAGTACAAAATAAGATAATAACAGAAAATATCAATAATCTATTTGAAGATGTTGAACATATTACACAAAGAATTGATGATTATGCAATTGATGATATAAAAGTAAGTGTTAGTCAAATTGAAAGTGAATTAACTTCTTATGATAGCAGAATTACAACTTTAGAAGATAGTTCTACTGATTATGCTAATAGAATTGCTACACTTGAAAATCAATCACACACTGTAACAGGAATTACTTATCAAAATTCTTATACTGCTTATAGTAGTGAACTAACAGTACCAGAGGGTGCACAGGGTAATGTTTGCACTACAACTTTAACAGGTAAATATATTCCTATTTCTGTATATCCAACAGATACAACTACAACGTGGCGTACATATACGATAATATCATGGACTTATAATGCAGAAAATAATAGTACTGTTATAACAATAAATGCAAGTGATACTTCAACCCCTTGTAATGTTGTTTGCCTACCAGTACTAGATGAATAGAGGTGTATTTTATATGAGTAAATTCAATAAGAAAAGAATTAAACCACAACTAAATACAAACTATAAATTATTTGGTTGGCTTGGTTCTTGGATAGAAGAAATAGAAAATAGACTTGATAATATAAACGGTGACGGTGTAATAGATACTATCGAAAACAGTATCAAAAATATATGGTCTAAGATATATAATCTTGAAAATAAACACGATAATGAAATGAGAGTTGAGGCACAGGTTAGAAAAGACAATGACGATTTTCTACAAAATCAAATAAACACATTAAAAGATACAACTATTCCTAACATCAACGATAAGATTACTAACTTAGAAACTAAACACGATAATGAAATGAAAGCTGAAAGTCAAGTTAGAAAAGACACTGACGATTTTCTACAAAATCAAATAAACACTTTGAAAGATACAACCATACCTAACATTGATGGTAAAATTACTAACTTAGAAAATAAACACGATAATGAAATGAAAGCTGAAAATCAAGTTAGAAAAGACACTGACGATTTTCTACAAAATCAAATAAACACTATAAAAGATACAAGTATTCCTAATTTACAAAATCAAATAGATGAAAAACTCAATAAGGAAATTCAAGATAGAATAGCTGGTGATAACGCTATTAATAAGAGAATTGATGATATACAATTTCTTAAGTGGCTTGTAAGGCTTGAGTTTGGTGCAGACGACTTAGAACAGAAAATGTTACTTCAAGGTGAAAACTGGGTTAAGTACTTTGAGTTACCTGAAAATTATCAATACACACGCTGTTATATCGTTTCCGAATTTCTTATTATTAATACAAGGCAATTGTATCATGGCGAAATACAGTTACTTGACTATGGACTTAAACTTAATCTAGTAAGTTATCAAGATAAAAATTGCTTAGAAGTAACATATACAGCAAGTGATAATAAACACGGTCACCTTTCTTCTACTGATACAGTAGTTATTGACTTACTCCTAACGCAATGGTACTATGAGGGCAATGAATAATGGCTTTTAATACTAATGTTTATCTAGGAAATATGGATTTTGGTATTAACGATATGCACAGATACAATGATATAGATAGTGCTTTTATTTCTGTACTTGCTATTGAAAATGCAAGAATGATAAAAGATAATGTAATAAGAATTAATGCACCTTTTGACGTTGTGAACCGTTTGGGGTATGGATACTATACTCCAAACGCTTCACAAAAAAGATTTTACTTTTTTATTATTGATACTAACTATATAAATGATAATTGTGTTGAAATTGCAATATCTATTGATTGGTTTTCAACTGATTTTAGGAATATTGAATTTAAAAATTCATTTGTGCAACGTATACATCCCTTAAATTTTGTCGATAAATTTCCTAATATTTCCGAACCGTTACTATTTGGTGAAGAAAAATTCACTTTTGAAAGTAGACAAGATATAACATATACAAATACATATATAATTGGTGTAACACATGATATCCCTACAACATTGATTGAGGGAATAGAAGATATCATGAAAAAAGTTAAAAGTAATATCTTTTATACAGTTCATAGTGCAAAAGAACTATCAGGGCGTGTAGATGGTGTAGTTTACTATGTTTTAGATAGTATAGATAAATGTATGAATGTGTATCAAAATGCAATAAATTTTGGTTACAGTTCCAGTATAACAGGCATATGGAGTGTGCCTGATTTCATAAAACAAAATACAACAGACTATACGCTTGTACTAAACACATTTATTGATATTGATGTTGAAACTGTTAAAGTACTAAATTCCAGTAATGGATTAGTTCCAGCATTTCAAACAGCCGTTTCAACGCAAAAACCTACCACAATTGATGGCTATACACCTAAATATTCTAAATGTTTTAGTAATGAGTATATAAAGCCTTGTATACAAATAGGTGACCAAATATGCGTTTATAATTATGAACTATTTGGAGATGAAAACAACATAGTTTTTAATTGTCTATGTACTAACACACCAAACGTTACATTATATATAGTACCTTACAATTATAATGGTGCTAGTAACTACTCAAATTTTAATAACGCCGTTTCAATTAATTTATCTATCAGTGGTTCTTTAACAGCAGATAATACTACTAGAGAGATTAATAACTTAGTAAGTAATTCGATATTTAGTGGATTACATACTTTGACTGGTTTAGCTGGTAATTCACTTAAAAATTATTACAGTGTTAGTGAAGATACAGGAGTTCATGCTGGTGCTGATTGGTGGGTACAGGCAATCAATGAAAAAGTATCAACAGCCGTTGATATCGGAACTAATGTTATAAATGGTGGACTTAATATTATCCAAAATGCAAGGGAAATAGGAAAAAGTGCTAGTACTATAATGACTAGTGGTAGTTCAAGTCCAATTTCAATGTTACCTGATACAGAACGTGCAATTCATGTAGGCTATGTATCATATAGATATGATGACATTAAAAGGCTTGACCAATATTTCAGTTACTATGGCTATGAAATAGATAGTTTTATAACTCCATATTTGCGTGATACATATACATTTATAAGAGGTGATATCAACTTTACAGGTGATATATCTAGTGTATCACGAAACTATATCAAAAATCTATTTGCAAATGGCTTGACAATTTGGAATACACAAAGTATTTACAAATATGATGTTGAATAAAGGGGTAATATATGATACAAGAGTTTTTAATTACTAATGCTTGGATAAAACTTTTAGGGATTTTAATAGTTGCTGATATAGTTACAGGAATTATAAAAGCAACTAAAAAACATTCTATTAAGTCAGCTATTCTTAGACATGGTGGATATAAGAAATTCCTAATTATTTTAATAGTAGTGTTAGCATGGAGCATGGATAAAATATACTTTAACACTGATATTTTATATACTATTTCATGCACATACTACATTTTGAACGAAATGATTAGCATAACAGAAAATGTAGGGGAATGTGGAGTACCTATTCCACAAAAATTAAAAGATATTTTGTTTAACTTAAATGATAAGGGGTAAATTTTATGTATTTGAAAAAAGAAAAGGCAGATAGTATAAAACTAGGATTTAATAATAAAATACTTTATGAAGTTAAAAACGATATGAACTTTATGAAGTACATAGTTGATGAACTACAATATAAACAAAATGATACTGATTATTATTTATTGTTATCTAGTTTGTATGAAAAAGCAACTAAATTAGAAGTAATAGCAGAATGTGATATATACATGATAGATGAAAAAATCATTGATGAAATACATGATTATCTAGATGAAAACACAGGATTTATTGAAAAAGTCAAAGATATTCTTGAAAAGAATAATTTAATATAGAGGAGTGATTTATATGCAAATGAAATTGATTGACGTTTCATACCATAATGGAAATATTAACTTTGCAAAAGTAAAAGAAGATGGTGTAGAGGGTGTTATTATTCGTGCTGGATATGGTTTTAAAACTATTGATAAGTGTTTTTATAATAACATAACTAATGCAATCGCAAACGGTTTACACATTGGTATTTATTGGTTTGGTTATGCAAGTACAGTACAACAGGCACAGCAAGAGGCAAAGTATCTAGTATCTTTACTTAAAGACTATAAAGGACAGATTGATTTACCTATATACTACGACTGGGAATACGATAGTTACAACTATGTAAAAGAACACTATGGAATAAAAGCTACAAAAGAATTGATTAGCAACATGACAAGGGCATTTTGTGAAGTACTTGAAAACAATGGATATTTTAGTGGATTTTATGCTAATATTGATTATCTCACTAAATTCTATACAAGTGACGTTAAGGAAAGGTTCACATTATGGGTTGCACAATGGTCTAGTAAATGTACTTATACAGGTAACTATGCAATATGGCAATATACAGATAGTGGCACTGTAAATGGTGTTAGTGGTAAAGTTGATAGGAATAATTTATATCGTGACTTACCATCTATAATTAAAAATGGTGGTTATAATGGATATGGTAAATTTACTATTGATACTTCTAAATTCATCTATGATGTTAATCAGGACGGCGTTATTGATGAAAAAGACTTACAGGCATTAGAAGAATATCTAAGAAAACAAGGTGTAATTGATTAATTGCCATACCTCCTATATAAACAAAAGACTTCTAAAATATTTTAGAAGTCTTTTTATATTATAAATCAATTTCAACTGAATTGTAACTTTCGATAGGATTTTCAATAAAATCTCTCATTAATTTTTTAGTATCGTATTTTAGCATATTAGCCGTTTCTTCATCAGGTGCTAACCTATCACATGATTTTAACCATTCATTAACCACAACGCTAAATACTAAGCAAAAATCTTGTAATATTTCTTCACTTTTGCCTTGAACCTGCATCGTTGACTTATCATCTTTGTAACTCATTTCTAACTTAATCATACTTAATACCTCTTTTAAAGTAATATCTTTTTTAACTTATTCTCTAACTTGCTATTATCTAGTTGCAATAAACTTTCTAATTCTTCATTAGTTGAACTATTGATACAGTCAAGAACCAGTCTTGACTGTTTTTTAGTTAGAAAGTGACATAACTTACTATATTGAATGTTGTTTTTACCCGCAACCATATCAGCAACCATTGATTTTAATATTAATAGTTTAATCATTAGTTGTATCCTTTCTAGTAACTTCTTTAACGTGTTTAGTAAGAATATCTCTTACATACTCAGTCAATGTAGTTCTATTTTGATATGATAAATCTTTCAATTTAATAAACACATCATCACTAACACATATTTTAATCATTAGTTGTATCCTTTCCTTTGACTTCTTTAACGTGTTTAGTAAGAATATCTCTTACATACTCTGATATTGTAGTTCTATTTTGATATGCTAAATCTTGCAATGCAATAAACACATCATCACTAACACGGGGAAAAATTCTCTTTCCGTACTCAATACCTTTTACACCTTTCATTATACATACTCCCTTTCTTATTTTATAACTTCAATCCTGATTACTTCAGCCATTATTTTATCAGATAAACAGGAAAAAATTACATTTTTCGTTGGTGCTTGATGTAGACAATCCTCTAAAATGGAGTTATAATCACTTGCATTTCTTTGACTTTTACCATTACCAACCCAACTATGAATTAAATTCCATATTACTTTAGTATCGATAGTATCTTGTAAAAATTCGTACAAGTGACCTTGAGTTTTTCTACCATCTTTAAAATACAAAGTAACATTTTCGGAAACCAGTTCTTTTAAGAAGTCTATACTTTCTTGATTAAATGAACCAGTACCACCCCATAAAATTTCATTAATAGATACTTTATTAGTATCCTTAGAAGTTATATCTTTTAAGTATAATTTCATACCTAAGTTATAATCTTCATCATCTGTACCATAAGTATCTATCATATCATCAATAGATATATTACTCTCTTTCTTTCTTAAACTTTCATATATACTATTGAAAATTCTATCAGCATATCCCTGATTATAAGTATAGTTATCTATTTCATTTTCAAGAATTTCACCAAATCCACCCCCTAGTTTTCCTAAATCATTGTTAAGTTGCATTAGTAAAAGTTGATTTTCCTTATTAGCTATTAAGATTTCTCTCTTTTCTGCTTGAGTTAAATCGCCTTTTGCTTTTTTATTCATAATCTTTTTGATACGTCTATGATTAGATAGTATCTTATCAAGATTATAATAGTACTGTTTTTCTTTTTCCGTTTCGCCATACTCTTGACCTAAAACGTTCCTATAAAACTGTACACGTCTTTGAGTTATAAAACCCTCTCTTGCTACTTGCTGTGCATTTGCTACACGCTGTACCCATGTGTGAAAACTTTCACCACTGTTACGAATTTCAGTTACTGTAATGTGATTTCCAGTGGCTGAATTGTACCAGTTTTTCAAATCCTGAAGTTGACTTGAATATTTTCTATTGCCTTTTAAAATCGTATCGTCTTTATCAAGCCATTTCAAAGTACGTTCATAATCGTAAGCCATTTTTTACACTCCTTAAATATGGCAAGGGGTAATAATCCCCTTGCATTTTATTATAGCACATTAGGTGTTAATTGTCAAGCACCTTTTTAATTATTTCATCTTAAACACCATTAACAGTTAAACTCAAAAAGCAGTTCGCTTATATCTTCTACTGTATCTAATATACAGCCAAACTTCCCACCATTAAAGCAACTATAATCGCAAGTATCACAACTAAACTCACACTTATTTATTAAGTATTCCTTAAATTCTTCTAGTTCTTCTTTAGTCATATTAAAACACCCCCTTTATAACTTGCATTTCTGCCACTTTTAAATCGGACTTAGTACAGGTTAATTTACTAGATAAATAAACTTTCCCTTGCATTACTTGATTAACTAGATTTTTAACCGTTTCAATAGCTTTTAAAAGTGTTGCTATTAACTTTTCCTTAACACTTTGAAAAGCACCAGTTTTTCTATTGACTAAACTCCATACGATTTTTAAAGCAAGTGATAGTTTAGCATAGTAGCAACCTTTTATAACCCTAGTTAAACAGTGACCATATTTCATAATCTTTGATTTATTAATCATCTTTGTAACCTCTTTTCTAAAAAGGGAGTATTTAAACACCCTTATATTAACGGTAGCGTTGTAATATCTTTTCTTTTGCCTTTTCGGAAAGTTTAAGATTATATCTATTTGTACTGGTTCAGGATAAGAAGTATTTATATCTAGACCAACCTTTTCTACTGGTTCAACAGTTGGAGTTTCCTCTACTGGTACAGGTTCAACCTTTTCAACATCTGCAACAGGTTTAACAAAGTCAATAGGCACTATCAAAATTGGTTTACCTCTTTTAATTTCATTAGTATTTTTAACTAAGCTAAGATAGACATTACAGGTTAATTTTTTGGTAGTTATAATATAATCCCTTGCAATTTCTTCACTAGGTGCTTTACAATATACACCTTGAGAAACGCCATCATTAAATGATACATCATATAATTTATAGTCATGTTCAATCATGTATCTTTTTAACTCTGTATCTTTAGTAAGTTTAATCTTCATATTGTCTATAGCCTCTTGCAAAGCCTTTTGTAACTCTGTTATACAACATTCATAAGATAAGCCGTCACTAGTAATCATATAATCTTCTTCTTCTTCATTAACTAAAGTACATTTAATATCAGCATAAACATCTTCATCAAATACACCATTTTCATATATATGTCCATATAGCCTAATGTCGCCATGCTTAACTATATTATTAACTAAACGGGTACCAACTTTAGTTGACTGTAAAGAGTATCTAGTATCAAAACGGGTACTTTTAGATTTATACATAATTTCAAACTCAATCTTGAAATCTTTTTCAACTGGTTCAGCCTTTTCAACTTCTGATACAGGTTCAGCGTTTTCAATAGTTTTCATAACATTATCAACAGTATTTTCTATAATATCTTTAGATAAGGCGTTAAACTCTTTTAAAAACTCTTTTGATTTTTCACTAATCACATTATCGGACTTTTTAACTTTTTCTAACTCAATAACTGATTTAATTAAATCAGGGGTATTATTATCAATTGTTATATGAAATGGTTCAGCGTTTTCAACTTCTGATACAGGTTCAACGTTTTCAACTTCTACTGGTTCAGCGTTTTCAACTTCTGATACAGGTTCAGCCTTTGGAACTTCTTCAACTGGTTCAACCTTTTCTACTGGTTCAGCGTTTTTATTTTCTTGTATAGTTGCGTGTAGTTCTTCAATTTCTTCATTTTCAAGTCGTTCAAACTCTTTAACAACACGCCATACGCCACTAATAGCATTTTCTGTTAGTTGTCTTTGCCATGCTTGAAAACGTGATGACCACTTGAAGCCGTTATGTTTTAGTATTGCTTTCTGTTCTTCTGATGGGATTTCTTCAAAGTCAACTAGTTGCAATCTGTTCACTTCTTCATTAGTTACAACTTTAAAGAATTGAACACTTTCAAACTCATTTGTAACAATAGTATCTCTTTTGATTTCAGCATATCCCCAACCTTCAGGGCGTTCAATCTTTTCAAGTAAGTTTTGTAGTTTTTCATAATCTTTCATAAGATTATCACGCCTTGCGTTTTGCTTTTCTTTTTTGCGTACGTTAAAGTTACCAGCGCCGCACACCATAATACTAGGGTATAGGCTATCAACACGATTTGAATTGTTTATATATTCAGCGTACTTTTTAGCGTATATTTTTGCTAAATATAGTGATTTTTCTGATTGATTTTTTTCAGCGATTGAAAACACTTCTTGAACTCTTGCCTTGTAATGTTCAGTTGTAGAGTTTTCTTCATATTCTCTAAAGCTGTTCATTTCTCTAGCAAGTCTTGCCATCTTTTCATCAATGGTATAGTAAACGGGTGTGAAGTCAAGAACCTTTTCAAGTTTTTCAACCTTTTCAACCTTTTCAGCGTTTGGAACGTTATCACAAGAAGTGAAGTCGTTTAAATCAACCTCTTTTGTGTTGAGTACATTTATATGCCCTTTTGCCCATCTGCTAAGGCTTACAGCGTCAAACAATTCAACGGTTGCATATTTAACACCGTCAACAGTTACCCAAAAGCCGTGACCACCACAATTAAGATTTTTTCTTACATTCTCTTTAACAGTAACAACACCATTATATTTTTCGTATACAGTTATATTAACACTTTTGTGAGTGTTCTTATTAACAGTGAAAGCAAGTTGAACACCGTTTGACTTTAGATTATTATCATTAACACCATAGGACTGCCCTACTTTAAAACGTGCAATCATACCAGTTGAGTGAACGCCGTCAATAGCATATGGGCTTGTATAAGATAATAATTCAACTAAGTTTGTATTAACAGTCATTTTAAAAACTCCTTTTAATTTGATATTGTGCAGGTTCTCAAGTCGTACGCCCTTGATTACCTTACATTTAATATTATAACATAAAGGTGCTGAGGTGTCAAGAGTTTTTAAAAATTTTGTGTTGTGAAAATGCACAAAGTTTAATTAATATTTTTGTGTATTTTGCTATCTTGAAAAAATGGTACTTTTAGTCTATAATTAAATTATCAAGTGTAAAGGAGTGATTAAAATGTTAGTAATTGGAAATAAATATAATGGTATAGTTTGGAAATATTTCAAGGTTGAAAATTGGTTGAAAATGTCAATTGAAATTTCCGTTGAAATGTCAACTATTGGTAATGGTGGAAATGGGGAAAATTACCAAATCCCCTATAGGATAGTAGGGTG
>JABLTL010034081.1_pt1 | contig 19436 bp, 7 predicted proteins | sample 7160151 | NCBI WGS metagenome assembly JABLTL01 (sample SAMN14651223, study PRJNA627086) | human gut metagenome | isolation source: feces | host: Homo sapiens
AATAAAAAACTTTGGTTTTGCTCTCGCTAAACGATATACAGAAGGAGGGTGCACCATAAATGACCATAGTCAATTATGACACACCCTCATTTTTTGTAAGAAATATCCTACTCCTTTGGGCTTTTTCTACCTTACTTTGCAGCACAGTCATGGCATTGTGCCGACTCATAGTGTCTAATCACCAACGAAAGCCCAACAAGATGAAACCAAACATTCTATCGTCAGACCCTGCAAGCAATCGCTATTCCTATGACCTTGTCGACGAGATGATCAATTCTCATCTGGCAAGCATTAAGCAAAACGACGACGACGCGCCACGCGACTGTCTTGCGGGTGGCGCCGGCCCTGAAGCCCAGGAGACCGGCGACAGCAAGTAGCACCCCTGCAAGCTCATCAATAATTATTCACCTTTCATATTTCAGTTATGAGAAAACAATTATTACTAATGCTAACCTTCCTGCTCTATGCGGCGGGAATGATGGCGCAACCCGACTGGGGGTACAATCCGAATGCCTACAGTGACGAGCACGTCGTCTACGCCTGTTTGGTAGACTCTGATGGGCTCCAAGTGGGTGGCCAATTTACTTACCTTGGTGCCTTTATCGACGGTGAGTGTCGTGGCCTGGCTCGATCGGAGTATGCCCAATCTTCCTATTACTTCCCTCTCCGTATCAAGGGAACAAGTAGCGACCAAGGCAAGCCCGTCACTTTCCGATTCCAGAACACCGATGGCTTGGAGTATGTTATCCAACCCCAAAACGGCACATTGACCTACGATAATGGAGCCACCACGGGTATTCCTTCGAACCTGTTTAAGTTGTTGTTCCAACAACCCAGAACGTATACTCTCACCCAGCAAAACATCTCGGTGAACGTTGGTGAGTCGGTAGACATGATGCAGTATATCAGGTTTACCCCCGCGAACGCCTCGGTGCCCACGAACATTGAGTGGGACTTTGCGAACAGCTCAAACTACTTCGCTGTGGACGACAACATCCTCTATGGTAGGAACCCAGTAGAAGATGGATACCTTGGCGTGAAGTTGGGAACACTAACCCCCACAGGAAATGTCAAATCCTTCAAGGTAACCGTTATTCAGCCCGCCACCTCCATCACCCTCAAGGAAGAGTATAGGGATGGCGTAACGGTGTCCCTCAACAGCCAGGAAGAGCTCGCCAACATTTTGCAGTCGTGTTACGACGTAACCCCCGCCGATTGCAACGAGGAACTGCTATGGAAGAGCAACGACGAAACGGCCATCGTGCCGGATGAAAATCTACACAATGTGTTCACGCCCGTGAAGCCCGGCACCTACACCATGACGCTCAGTGGCTCAAAGGCCAGCGTCGACCTGAAGGTTACCGTCGTTAAACCCGTGACGCACATCGAGCAGGTGGGCGAATTAAAGGAGGTGCATATCTATGTGGGCGAGAGCCTGACGAAGATTCTGCCCGCAGGCTTCAAGGTGATGCCCGAGGATGCCACCGACACCAGCGTCAGTTACCGCATTGAGGCCGACAACAACAATACTACTGTGCTCAGCTACCAGGACAATGGCGACATCGTGGGCACCCAGCCGGGTAGGGCGAGAGTCATTGTTTCGTCGAACCAAAACCCGCAGGCAATGCTTAACATTAATGTAGTTGTCCATAAGAAGATAAACAGCATGACATTTAAGAAGCCGGTGCTCTCGTTTATCTTAGAGGCGCAGCAGAGGAATGTCATCAATGATGTTCGCGCAAACATCGTCTTTGATCCCGAGTGGCCTGTTTATGATGATTATAACGATGTCGAAATGGAATCGTCTAATGAAGATGTGTTCTTTGCGCAATACGCATTGTGGGATGATGGTGATTTGCTGGAAGCCTATGCTAAAGCCCTCGGCGAGGCGACAGTTACCGTGAAATACCATGTGGCTCACACCGAGGTGTCTGCCAACGGTCTGACCACCCAAAATGATGAGCTTACCGGCTCGTTCACGGTGCGTGTGGTGGAGGGCCTCAAGGGCTTCACGATTAATGTGGTGGATCCGCCCACCTTGGGCCGACAGGCCACTGTGGAGATTACTCCCGATCCCGCCACCGCTCCTTACGAGCCTAAGGAGGTTCAGGTCCAGGTGGATTGGAATGCACAGTTCCCCGATGGATGCCCCGACACGTGGACCATTGCCACCATCCAGCGTGCAAGCGAAGATGGACAGACCTGGACGCTCTTGCCGAAGTCGATGGGTCATGGAACGATCCAGGTGGTTTATGGCAAGATCGTGATGGGCCGCGAAACGTTTGCCGTTGGCCAGCCCTTTGAGCAGAAGGCTGGATGGAGCTGGAACACCTTCCTGGGCAACATGAGCGAGGATGCGATGCATGGTTATTTCGAAGATGCCGTTGAGGAAATCCGCAGCGAGAACGACCTTATGTACAACGACCCCAAGTATGGCTACTTTGGAACGTTGACCAACCTCGTTGAACGAACCTGCTACAAGGTGAAGATCGGTGAGAATCCCGGATACGTTAGCTTCGTGCTGCCGTCGGATAGCTATGCTGCCGACATCAATGGCGAGGCAGAGTACCGGCCCCAGTGGAACTGGCTTTCTTACAACAGCCAGTTTGACCTTACGATGGATCAGTATTTTAACAAGGAGAAATTCTCCGAGGGCGACCGCATCGTTTCGAAGGACGAAGGCTTTGCCACTTACACCGCCAACGGATGGGAAGGCACGCTCGAGTATCTGCGTTTCGGTCAGGGCTATATGTACTACAACGCCTCTGGCGAGACGAAGCTTATTAGCTATGCGCACGACAGCGAGTTCGACCAGCCTACCGATAGGGAGTATGCCAAGTCGGCATACGTTAAGAGCAGCGTGTGGACCTACAACAGCGCACCGTTCGCCGACAACATGACCATCATTGCCGACCTCGGCAGCCGCTATGGCACCGACAACTACTCGGTGGGAGCCTTCGTGGGCGACGAGTGCCGTGGCGAGGGACGCATGGTAGGCGGCAAGTGCTTCATCACCGTACACGCCGACAAGGGCGAGACCATCTCGTTCCGCCTCTACGACGAGCTGACAGGCGAGATGCGCATGGTGAACGAGCAGATGCCGTTCGCCGACATGGCAGGTACCATGAAGCGACCCGTGAAGATGACCTTGGGCGAGTCGACCGCCATCGACCAGACCCTCCTCGACCGTTCGGGCATTGCCGTGATCGACGGACAGCTCTCGATCCAGGGCATGAGCGTGGCCTCGACCGCCGTGGTCAACACCACGGGAGCTGTGGTGCTGCGCAACCAGACCGACCTCAGCAGTCTGCCTTCGGGCGTCTACATCGTGAAGGTGAAGACCACCGACGGAAAGACCATTACGAAGAAGATCATGAAATGATAAGCAATGGGTAAACAGGGTGGGGCGTGACATCCCCACCTCGTTTACCCCTTTGCCACCACACGAAAGTGTAACCCCTCTTCCATTACAACCATTCATATATTACTCACCCAAAGAAGCGAAGCGATGAATAGCCCCCTACACAAAACCATACTTACGGCTGTGGCAGCCCTCTTTATGTATAACGGCGGCGTGCAAGCACAGACCATCTCGGAGATAGCCAAGCGCGATCCCCTGATCATCACCGGCTCGGTAGGTACGCGTAACACCTATTTCCATTCGTCGGCAGGTTCGAGCTACGCTTCGCCCATGAGCAACATGTTCTACCTGAACCTCAATGTGAGCCTGTATGGGTTCAGCATGCCGTTCTCGTTCTATTATTCGAACAACAACCTCGACTTCAACTATCCACACATCAACTTCAAGATTAACCCGCGCTATAAGAACTGGCGCGGATACATTGGGCGCACAACGCTCAACTACAGTCCCTACATCATGAACATGTCGTTCAATGGCGTAGGACTGGAATACCGCGGAAAGACGTTCCATTCGAGCGTGTTCTACGGAACCTTCCGCAATGCCATCAACGACAACCCCGACGACCCATCGCCGCGCAACCCGCAGTACCAGCGTGTGGGATGGGGCTTCAACGTGGGGTACAACAATGCGCGCGGAGCCATCGACCTCTACCTGCTGCGCGCCTACGACCGTCTGAACACGGTCGATGAAGTGTGGCGCGACCGCATCACGCCACAGGAGAACCTGTCGTTTGCCCTGAAAGGAAGCTACGCCTTCAGGCGCTACTTCTCGTTCTCGGCCAACGTCGCCATGTCGGCCTTCTCAACCGACAGGCGCGCCGATAAAGTGACCACATCCGAAACCAAGCGTTTCGACAAGATATTCGACACACGCTACACCTCGCTCGCACGTTTCGCAGGCGATGTGAGCGTCAACTTCAACTCGCCAACGTTCAACACGTCGGTGTTCTACCGCATGGTGCAGCCCGACTACCTGACGCTCGGCACCAATTATCTCGCCAACAACTACCACAGCCTCGGACTGACCATGGGCACCTATCTCTTTAAGAAGGTGGCGCTCTCGGCCACGTTCTCAGGACAGGAAGACAACCTTACCAACCGCCAGTTGTACACCACGCGCGGTTATGTCTACTCGGCCAACGCCAGCACGCGCTTCGGCGAGCACTTCAACCTCTCGGCGGCCTACAGCGGGTATCTCACCACACAGGCCGACGGAACGGAGCGCGTGAACGACAGCACACAGGTGAAACGCATCATGCACTCGGTGTCGGTAACGCCGACGTTCACCACCGAGAACGACCTCCTGGCCCACACCGCCTCGGTCTCAACGAGCTGGTCGCGCAACAAGGACCTCAACCGGTTTGCAACAGGCGTGGGCGACTACACGTCGCTGGCCATCGGAGCCACCTACGACCTCGGGGTGAAACCCTGGGAAACCGACTTCATAGCCTCCTTCAGCCACCAGAACACCAGGGGGTCGGGAACGCGCTACACCAGCGATGTGGCGTCGATCACCACCAGCCGATCGTTCCTCAAGGAGAAGAACCTCAACCTGTCGGCCACCGTGTCGATGTGCTACAACGAGGTGGAAAGGCTGTCGAAGAGCCTCTCGGTGGGCTTCGACATGGCGGCCAGCTACTCGCTGAAGAAGGTGCACCTGTTCTCGTTCACCGCCGGCATGTATAAGTATGGCGATGTCAACCCGTCGAAGACCCACGACGACCTCAACGCCACCGACATCACCCTCAGCTTCAACTACAACTACACCTTCACGCTGCTCGAGCTCAAGAGGAACGCCGAGCGGGCCGAGAAGCGGGCGAAGAACTGAGCGCACCTTATATAATAATGATACCATAAGCTAACAAAACACTACACGATATGAAGACACTGCGATACTGCCTCACCTCGCTACTGCTGCTCATGAACACACTCATGGCGCTGGCGACCGACGATATCATCGTCAACATCAATCCGGTGCAGCCCGTGCTTCCTCCCCAGTTGGGCGCGTATGTAAGCAACCCGGGAGCCTACTTCAATGTGACGGTTACCAACACCACGTCGAAGCAGGCCTTCATCTATTTCGGTATGACGCTCGCCAAGATGCCCAACACCACCGACCCGCTGGTGATTGTGCCTGGCAACCGCATGCCCAAGATGCCTACCGTGGCCCTCGCTTCCAACGAGACGCGACAGCTCAACCTCACCGAGATGCGACAGATGTTCAACCATCTCAACGCATCCGACATCGTTACGAGGCTCGACTATTCGAGTGGCTTCGAGAGTGGGCAGTTTGGTCTGCTCGAGGAGGGCGACTACCGCTTGCAGCTCAACGTGTATAAGTGGAACGTCGACGGAACAACCGACATTCAGCTCAATGGCGAGAGCGCCGTGGCCACCAATGGCAAGAACTCATGCCAGTTCTCGGTGCGCTATAAGGTCGACGCGCCTAAGTTTGTGACGCCCATGCGTCCTATGGGCACTACGCTCGAGTCGTTGCAGGGGGTGGCCAAACTCAACCCCATCAACCCCATGTTCGCATGGACCGAGTCGATGCTGGGAGGCGCGCGCCCCGTACACTTCAACTACGACTTTAAGGTGGTGGAGGTGGGACCCGACCAGGATCCCGAGGACGCCTGGGCCCACGAGACCCATGTGCTCTATAAGAAAGACAACCTGACGTCGGCAACGGCAGTCATTCCGCAGAACGTGATACGCATGATGGACAAGAGTTGCACCTATGCGGCTCGCGTAACGGCCAAGCAGCGCACGCAGGTTACCTCCAACAACATGAACTTCACGCTCGTGGCCAATGAGGGCAAGAGCGACCTCATGGTGTTCAGGTTGCAGGCCGACGATGTTCCCGCGCCACCCACACCTACCGAAGAGCAGAAGCCCGAAACCGGCGACGAGCCTGAGGACAGCTTGGTGTTGAAGTTCGGATTCAAGGAAAAGGAAGGTGCGCTCACCGACTCGCTTTACAACTTCCGCAACCCGGAGATTCTCTCGCCGGCTTTCAGCGAAGACGCTGGTGCGCGCAAGGTGTTTGTCAGCGACGACATCTTCGTGGAGTGGAAGCGCGTGTGGTTTGTGGGCGGAAGCGGTGCGCGGCAAGACAGCGTGCGCTTCAGCTACGATGTGGAGCTGTTTCGCGGCGACCCGTCGTTGAGTTATGAGGAAAACTTCAAGCAGGAACCCGTATATCGCCACACCACCGAGGAGCTGCAAGACAGCATCTCGTGGGAGCAGATCAATGGCGATGTGAGCATCGGCGACTACCTGTTGCTGCGTGTCAAGCCCAAGGCGCTCAACGTGCAGTCGGTGGCATTCATCGACGACTCGCTCAATGTGCGCGACTTTGCCCTGAGCGACCGCATCAGCAAGAAGTTCTTCCAATGCTCTTCGCAGGTCACCATCGAAAACACCACCCCAACCAACAAGTCGGCTTCCGACCTCAAGGGCAAGGTGGTGGGCATTGGCCAGTACCAGCTCACCCTCGACGAGCTCGCGAAGAGCAAGCAGGGCTTCAAGGGACGGGGCCGCGTGGAGTGGCGACCCTTGGGCTTGAAGGTCATGGTGGCCGTGGAGTTCGACTCGCTGTGTATCAACACCGACGACATCGTTTACTCGGGTATCGTGCGTGGCCGCAAGGACGACAACTATTACGGGCACAACGGTGAGCAGGTCGACCAGCTGTTCTCTGAGTGGGGCCTCGACAACCTCGTGAGCGACACACGCCTGCCCTTTGCCGACAAGTTGCAGAAGGAGGCCTCGAAGCGCGGACGCGAGTTTGCCAAGAAGATGGGCATAGGCAACTATTACAAGTGGTACCACGATGCCAAGGACTTTGTGAAGGAGGGCAAGCTCGATAACGTGTGCCTCCCCATCAAGTTGCCCGACGACATGGGTAAGGTGCCTGTCGATTTGCAGATCGTCAACGTAACGTTCACCCCCACATGGGCGTCGATGGACCTCATGGGCACGTTCATGATGCCCAAGAGCAGCCATGTCAAGAACGAGGTGCTTGTGCTGGGTGCGCCGCATCTTTGCATCAGTCCCGACCGCCTGTTGCCAGAGAGCGGAGCCATCTGCCTGCTCTCCGACTTTACGCTGACCGAGCAAGACTCGCAGTTTGAGTTCACGTTTAAGTCGCCGAGCGACATCACCGTCACCAACAACGGCCAGGCGCCCGAGGACGGTTGCTACATCAGTTGGGGCGCCGACACGCTCTCGGCCTTCATGGTCGACATAGAGATGGCCATCCCCAAGCTCAAGAAGGTTACCGACGCAGGCGATGTCACCTCCGAACTTCCGAAGGTGTACATCAAGTTTGGTGTGCGCGATTGGAGCGACTGGAAGACCAGCGTCAAGATGGACTCGTTTGAGGCCGACGACCTGCCCGGTTGGACCTTCATGCCCGGCGAAATGATCTACGACCACTCGCCCTCGACGAACGCAAGCGGAATGGGATCGTTCCCCAAGACCTACGATAGGTCGAAGGTGCTCACCGCCAACAAGATCGAGACGTGGCAAGGACTTTATATCAAGAAGGTAGGCATCCGCTTCCCGAAGGCCCTCGCGTTTGGAAGCGCCGATAAGGAGAAGCGCTTGGAGGCAAGCGTGGACAACATGTTCTTCGACAAGAGCGGTGCTTCGCTGCAGGCCAACCTGAACAACATCTTCGACGCCGTGACAGGTAAGGTCGGCGGTTGGGGATTCTCCATCAAGAAGATGGAGCTCAATATTGTGCAGAACTCGTTCGATGGCTGCAACTTCAGCGGTGGCATTGGTGTGCCATTGCTCGGAAGCAAGGACAAGGACGAGAAGAACATCGACTACCGGTGCGACATCTACAACCAGAGGACGCTCAAGGGCAGCAAGAATAAGAACGGCTACACCTATGTGTTCAAGGTGGAGCCGAGAACCGACGAGTTGGCCCTCGACTTCTTCCTCGCCAAGGCCAAGATAACCAAGTCGCAGACCTACTTCCTGCTCGAGGCCGAGGATCAAGACGATGGAAAGACCGAGACTCATGTGGAGCTCTGCTTCGGTGGTGTGCTCAGCATCAACGGCAAGGAGAAGATCTCTCCCAAGCTGCCCGACATCCACTTCGTAGGCATGCGCATTGCCAACTTCGCCTATAAGCCCGAGGGCCGCGAGGCATGGCAGTCGTCGATAGCGGAGGTGGAGGAAGATCGTAAGGCGGCCTTTGTGCCCACGGATTCGAAGATCGAGTTCAACAAGTGGAAGGAGATGCAAGTGGGCCAGGATTGCTACTTCAGCGCCGGACAGTGGTCGCTGGCGTCTATCGAGAAGAAACTGGGCCCGTTCAAGTTTAAGTTCGACGACTATCAGTTCCGCAGCGATATGGCGGCCCATACGGTGGGCCTCTACCTCAAGGGATCGTTGTCGATTGTCGATGGCGTGTTCGATGCCGGCACAGGCTTCGCCATCAACGCCAAGGTCAACATCGAAGACCTCGACCTGAAGTACGACGGTTGGGAGCTCGATGAGATATCCATCGGCGCCAACTTCGGTGTGGTGAAGCTCGATGGTAGGTTTGATATCCGAACCAGCGGCGAGGACACCGGTCTCGGTGGCAACCTCACCGTGACGATGCCCGGCGACCTCTTCAAGGTAACGGTCGACGGAGGATGCTTTGAGCACGACAGTGGCGCCGAGGATCCCAAGGAAGGCGATAAGTTTACTTGGGGTTACTTCTATGGCGAGCTCGACTCGAAGACGGGTGTGGGCATGGATCCTGTGAAGATTACCGGCGTGAAGTTCGGCCTCTTCTTCAACTGTAAGCGTGGAGGAGGCAAGGGCTCGAAGGTCGACCTGTCGAATACGAAGGATGCGCCGGTTCCCTCTTACGGCACCATCGGTATCATCGCGGGCCTGAGCCTGTCGGCCATCTCCGAATCAACCATGAGTGGCGATTTCGACATGACGGTGATCTATCAGAAAGCAACCGAGGATAAAGACGGATATCTGTCGGCATTCTTGCTCAACGGAAGCATATCGGGCGCTGGTGGACTGGTGAAGAGTAAGGCCAGCATCATCTACTTCTGCGACGATGTGGACAAGTACTTCCAGCTCAATGTGACCTTTGAGACCGGATCGTCAGAGCTGAAGGAACTTGCGAAGAAGCTCGACGATCTGACCGAAGACTTGCAGGAACTCAACAATCAGTTTGAGAAGTATGAGAAGGACATGAAGGCAGGTCTCAACGGTCTTTCAGGCAAGACCGACAAGCCCACGGAGAGCGAGTCGTTGGAAGCCAAGGACACCGATACCGAAAAGCCGAAGGGGTCGTTGAAGGCCATGGAGTCGACGATAACGTTCGACTTCAAGATAACGTTCCGTGCCAACAGCCAGAATCTCAGCACGCCCAAGTGGCATGTTTACATCGGCGAGCCCGACTATGAGAAACGATGCAAGATAACGTTCATCGACTTCGACGCCAAGATCGTGAAGGTGAAGGTGGGCGCCAACGTCTACGTATGCTTCGGCAATGAGTTGCCAGGCAACGGCCAGCTGCCTCCTATCCCCGCCGAGATCAGCGAGTTCCTCAACGGAGGAAGCAAGGAAGGTGTGAAGTCGGCGTCAAGAGGCGAGGCCGATAAGGCGCGCCGCAATGGTGTGACTGGCATCACCGGAAACGTGAAAGGTGGCGTGATGGTGGGTGCGCAGGTGTTCGGATTCATCAAGTTCGACCTCGGACTCATCTCCGCCGACATGGGTGTGCAGGCAGGCTTCGACCTGTCGCTGCGCAACCTCAGTGGCGGCTGGTGTACTAATCTCAACCACGGTAAGGGAGCAAAGCCCGGCCACAATGGCTGGTATGCTGAGGGTCAGATGTACGCGTACCTTTACGCTGTGCTGAAGCTCCACATCCGTTTGGGCTTCTACAACAGCTCATTCAACCTGCTCGACGCCGGTATCGGCGGTATGTTCCGATGCGCCCTGCCTAACCCCAACTACGCGGTGGGCAAGGCCCGCATCAAGCTGAAACTCTTGGGTGGACTGGTGAACGTCAATCGAAGCTTCTCGTTCGAGTGTGGAGAGGTGTGCGATATGTTCTACGGCAATCCGCTCGACAACTTCGACATGTGGAGCGAGATGAGCATTGGTAGCGAGCGCCGTCGTGAGGGATGGGCCTATAGCGCACGCATCGCGCCCGAGCTGGGCAGACGTCCTACCATCAAGACCAACGCCAACCTCAACCAGCACTATCGCCTGATTGATGAGAACGAGCGTGCCCGTCTTGAGAAGAACGGCATTGTCAGCGAGGATATTGCCGCACTGGCTTCGCGCACGTTCATCTTCCGCAACAAGGATATGAAGGACGGCAAGTATGTGGCGTATCTCTATTCGTACACCGACTCAGCTAAAGCCTTTGCCGACTCGCTGCACAGAAAGCCCGAGTTTGTGGAGACAATATCTTACTACCGTGGCGCGGAGACCACCTCGCAGCACCTTCTCGACGTGCGCATGCTGAGGCCCAACCGCTTCTATGCACTGAAGGTTGTGGGATGCGCCAAGCAGATTGAGGCTGGTATGGAGGTGGATCCTTGGACCGTTGACACCACATCGACTCCTTACAAGGCCAACTACACCCCATGGGAGCAGGCCAAGTATTACTACTTCCGCACCACTGATCAGGGCTTCGACGATTTCGATCCACTCTCTGAGGACTTCAACCTTGAGGATTACGTGGCGCTGGCTTATCCGTCGCAGCACAACAAGCTTAAGTTTGACGTGGATGTTGAGGCCGCTGAGTCGTCAAACAAGAAGGTGGAGCGCATCAACGCCCACTCGTACGACCTGATCTTCCCGAACATCGCCCTGACACGCGAGTTCCAGTTTAAGAAGCCAGGCGACAAGATGATATGGCGACAGTATGTGTACGACAAGAAGGACGGACGCCGACTTTACACCACCAAGGACGCTGTGGTGAAGACGATGACCTCGATACTTCCCGCTTCGAAGAAGAAGGTGGTTAGTTGCAACATCATTGCCCCGGAGGACGGACTCAGCGATGTGTCGAATGGCAGATATGATGTCGACGTCGACCTGAGCCTCGACTACATTACCACGAGGACTATGACGAGGAAAGAAATGGTGGAGAAGGAAAAGACGTATCCAACATCGTTCACCCTGTTGCTCACGAAGGCCAATGGAGGCGCCAAGCCTACCCAGCAGGCCATCAACACTTGGAGGGAGTTGGTGCCCGACATCAGGCAGTATATGAACGCTCAAGGCGTGTCCTCTTCGGGCAGTTCGTCGAGCTCGTTGCCTCCCTCAAGGGTAACGGCCGGCATGGCAGGCACGAGCGGGGCGAAGGGTGCGGGCAGCACCGTGAACGGTCAGAAGGTTGGCGGCACATCATCGAAGTTTGGTGCCACGTCGCCATCCGGTAGCAATACGGCTATTGACAAGAACCGAAAGCAATTGGCGGAGAATTTCTATAAGCAGTGGAAGTCGCGTGGTTTGGTCGATAACGAGATCCGTAAGATCCTCGACGGCCTGGCAAGCAATGCCAACATGTACACCACTAAGAAGTTTACGGCCGAAGAGGAGATCCCTTACGAGGTTGTCGACACCATCAACCTGGCATACCTGCCCCTCACCATAACGTCATCCTCATGGCAGGGCGGCGAATATCTCGCTGGTGATGCGCTGCAGTATGAGAAGCCGTTCGTCACGTCGCGCCTCATCGACTACGAGGTGAACACCCGTAAGTACGACTATTTCCCCAACCACACCGACTATTCGGCGATGCTCGTCAATGATGTCAACGGTTATTGGATCCAGCGCGACCCCTTCTTCTACCTCAGCTGGTTGAGCAACTACGCTTTGGTAGGTGGTTGGCGAGCCCAACTGTTGAAGTACAACATCGGCGTTACCACCACCGAGTCGTTGTTGGCAGTGGGTAACGGCGGCTTGTATGCCGGCTTGCTTGGCCGTAATGGTTCACGCAATGTGTTCCAAGGCGCCAAGGATCTCTTCAAGACGCTGATCTACTGTCCTGAGCGCGACTACTTCCCCGTTCGCGAGTTGGACAAACCTGAGGAGGATGTGGCCCTCGTGGGCAACTTCCGTATGGGTGGCGTTAATGTTGGAATGCTACACGAGCGATTTGCCCGCTTGTCTTCAGAGGCTTTACGTAACATCACGGATGTGTATGGTCTCGCAAGACGAGTCAGCGACCGCTTGCAGAGCGAGATGACCCGTGCGAACAGCCTGTTTAAGCAAAAGGGAAAGCTGAAGAATCTCGTTTCCAATTATCTGGAAGAGCGCAACGGCTTATACATGAACGTGCAGACCGATAAGCGAGACAGCAGCTTCGTTGCTTCGACAAGCTTCTCGTTCGTCAGAAATTACGCCAAGGCGTCGGTGCCGTTCTATCAGATGGCGCTCACCACGTACCTGCTCGATCCGAACGACATCTTCGAGTTTGAGGGACAGTCGAAGGAACTGGTCGACCGATTCGCCCAGGACAATCAGAAGAAGGTGTGGACAGCGCTCGCCGACGAGACGTCTGCCGATTACCGCCCGTTCGATTATGTCAAGGCGCTGAAGGGCATTAACTACGTGAAGGTGCAGGCATACCGTGTCAACACGTTCGACCTCAATAGCGGCGAGTATGTGGCCATCCCCGACCTGTACGACATGACGAAGGGACGCTATAAGAGTGTCATGACCTACAACGCTCCTGTGGTGAACATCTTGTTGCGCTCGGCCTTCGACGACAAGCCAGAGGGCTTTGTGCCGACCACGGTGGCCGACCTCAACCGATTCCCCAACGATGGTGGATTGGTGACCAGTAGCCCAACAGGCGGCACGGGAACGACAGGCGGCACAGGCACGACGGGCGGCACAGCCACGACGAACAAGCCTGTAGGCTCAAGTACCGCTTCCAAGCAAGACCTGCAGATGAACAACACCAAGACGCCTGGGCAGTTCAGGAAGGAAATGGAACAGGAGAAAGCGTTAGACTGGCTTAAGAACCACAAGCTTGACGCTGATGGCAACTGGGTTGACAAGGACGGCAACAAGTATGATAAGAATCACAACTTGATAGAGTCGGCTCCCAAGACCGACGAGGCTCCGATCAGGAAGCCTGTCACTGTCACACCTACGCCGCCCACTACGGTGGAGAAGGTTGGCACCCTGACGAGGGGCGACATTGAGCGCGCCGACGCTACGAAGCAGAACCGTGAGTCGGGACCGATCAACACCGAGACGGCCGACACCACCACTACATCGAAAGTGGAAACAGAGCGACCCCTGAAGCGCGTGCCGACCGGCACCATAACGGGCACGTCGACCGGCACCAGCAGTTCGAGCTCCACGTCGGGCAGCACGTCGACCAATGGCGCAACGTCTAACACCACGAATACGCCGAAGAAGAAATCTACGACCACCACGCCAATACGGAAGGCGGCCACCGGTTCTTCGACCACGACCTCCACGCCCACCCGGCGTAAACGCGTCAGATGACGAGAATATCCTATCCACTAACATCAAAGTAAACATAAAAAACAACGGATTATGAAAAGACACAAGGTCATAGCAACACTTCTGGCATCGCTCCTTATGGCGGTGTCGGCATCGGCCATCCTTGCGCCCGGTCGCGCCAACAGGTCGTCGGCCGAGGTGACCGATAGCCAGAAGGACAGTAGCATCTTCGTGCTGAAGCCCGACTCGGCCCATTCCACGCCCGTGAAGGCGAAGCCCGCAGCCATCAACCTGTTGGCGCGCTGCTACGGCGACAGCATTGTGCTGCGCTGGGCGCCCGAGGACTTCGTGACGTGGAACTACCTCAACCAGGTGGGCTACAACCTCTATCGCATCTACACCGACAAGAGCGGCCAATATCACGACGACCTCATTGCCAAGGGCATACGCCCGCAGACGCTTGAGCAGTTGCGTGCCCGCTATCCCGAGAGCGACTCACTGGCCTTCGTGGCCGTGGGCATGCTCTATGGTAAGGGCGAGGTGATGCCAGGCCAGACGCGCGAGCCCTACGGCGCGGTGGGTGCCATGCTCGAGGTTTACGACGATCAGCAAACCAAGTTTGCCTTCGCCGAGATGGTGAGCGAATGGCGTCCCGACGTGGCGCAAGCCATCGGTCTGCGCTATGTGGACCGCGACGTGAAGCCCGGCGTGCGCTACGAGTATATCCTGCAGCCCGCCAAGCGCGATCCGCACGGCCGTCTGCCCATCGCGCCCGGACAGGTGGAGGTTACCTGCACCAAGTATAAGCCGATGACCTACACCCCCGCTTACAGCGACTCGGTGGGCAAGGCCCTGAACGTGTTGCTTCGCTGGGAAGACGCCGTCAACTCGGCCTTCGAGGTGGAGCGTCGCCTGGAGGGCGAGACGGAGTGGCAGCGCCTCACGAAGCGCCCCTACACCTCGGCGCTCGACTTGGGGCTTACACATGAGAACACCAGCCGCTATGCCGACGTGGTGGAGAAGCCCGGCGTGTACGAGTATCGCGTGCTGGCCTACGATGCCTTCGGCGACCTGCTCGTCAGCTCCACCACCCATAAGGTGCGTGTGGGCGACCTCGACGCCCCGACGGCACCCGTCGTTCGCCGCATCCTCATCGACCGTGATGGCAACCCCGACTCCCTGCAGACCATCACCGCCCACATCGAGGTAGAGAAGCCCTATGTTGAGGACGACTGCATCGGCCTGATGCCCCTTTACTACAACGAGCGTTACACCGGCAAGCAATGGAAGCGCCTCACCGAAACGATGTATAATCCGCACGACACTGTGCTTACCGTCGACGTGACGGGCTTGGCAACGGGCATGCTCACCATTGCCGCCGTCGACACCGCCGGCAACATGGGCTACTCCATGCCCGTGCAGCTGCGCATTGAGGACAAGAAGGCTCCCGAGCCTCCCCTCAACTTCAAGGCCACCGTGGAGTCCAACGGCCGCATCCACCTGTCGTGGTCGCCCGCACCGCAAGACCGCGGCGACATAGCCTTCTACGAGGTGGCGGCCGCCAACGACTCGACGCATGAGTTCATGATCATCTCGCCGCAGCAGATGCGCGACACCACGTTCACCGACTCGGTGGCCGTCGATGTCAACCAAAAGTACATCTACTACCGTGTGCGCGCCACCGACTACGCCTCCAACATCGGCCGTTACACCGCCATGTTGCAGGTGGAGCGCCCCCACTTGCTGCCGCCCACGCCTGCGCACCTCGACACCCTCGTGGTCGACACCGCCGGCATACACCTCTGCTGGATAGCGGGCGCCGACAAGGCCATCATCCTCCACAACGTGTATCGCCGACTGGAGGGCCAGGCCGACTGGGAGCTCATCGCCTCTTACGAAGCCGATCAGGTGGCCGCCAACGATTACCGCATGTGCGTCGACGACAACCCACCGTTCAACAACCAGCGCCGCTACGAGTATGTCGTGGAGTCGTTCAACTCCACTGGCATCAGCTCAGGCCCAAGCCTTGTGGTGTCGGCCATGAACGACCGCAACACCGCCGTCGACGTGACGCTGAAGCTCATCGGACGCTACGACGCCAAGGCCGGGCGCACCCGCCTCTCGTGGGACTGCCACGGCCAGCAGCCCGAAGGCGAGCGCTATTGGGGCGTGTATGTCCGCAAGCCGGGCAGCGACACCTTCGAGTATCTCATCTCAGAGGACCTCAACGATCTGATGCACTCCGACCGTGTGTTGTCGGCAGGCGAGAGCGCCGACTACTATGTGGTGCTTCTCTATTCCGACGGCCGCTCCAGCAACCCCTCGAACATCGTGACGGTGACAGCGCCCACGAAACAATAAGCTACAATCCCTATCTCCAAACCACTCACATCTTGTCGATATGAAGCTACAACATCTATCCTCGTCATCGCTGAGCCTGGCACGTGTCGCGGCGTGCTTGCTGCTCACAGCCGCAGCCCTGTGCTCGTGTGGCGACTTCTACACCTACGAAGAGGATGACTCTCAACAAAAGCCCACCATGGTGCTCTATCGCGACACCATCGACATTCTTGCCGGCGACACATGCCGCCTCATAGCCTTCGTGATGCCAGCCGTCTCGAGCGACGTGGGCGTGGAGTGGGAGAGCGACGCCGACTCCATCGCCACGGTGACCGGCGACTCGCTCTTGGCCCTCAAGGCCGGCGTGTGCAAGGTGGTGGCGCGGTCGGTGGTCGACGCCACCGTGGCCGACACCTGCCTGGTGAGGGTCGTGGGCCCGTGGCGCGACCAGAAAGGTGAGTATATGAACGAGACGGTGGTGTATGCCGACATCAGCGTGCACGGACGGCAGCCCAGCGACATGCTGCTCGTGGGAGCCTTTGTGGCGGGCGAGTTGCGTGGCGTTCCTGTGCGTCAGGAGTGGAAGGGAATCCCCTACTATGTGTTTCGCATTAGTGGCCGCCGCGACGTGGTGCTGGGCGAAACAATCAAGTTTCGAGCCATCGACCGCTCTACGTTCAAGCTCTATGAGTTCGATTATGAGGTGGAGTTCGACGGACAGAGCCACGGCACCCTGTCGAACCTCGTCAGCTTGAGGATCGACTGACGCGTCGCTATCCATCGTTAGCCCCTCACCCTTCACCATTCATTAACCCACACACAACAACGACAATATGAAACGACTGCATTACCTTCTCCTGCTCCTTGTGGGCTTGCTGGCCTCGTGCTCACTCTCCTTCGACTCGCTGGTCGATGAGCCGACGACCGACGACGATGGCATAGAGAACAACGGCGACGGATTCACGGCGCCACGCCACGTGAAAAGTTCGACGCTCAATGCCCAGTATCAGTTTAACGAGGATGTGATATGGCTCAACCACGACAACTACAAGGGCTACATCGCTGAGATCAAAGACTCGCTCGTGAGTTTCAGCACCAGCATGCCCAAGGAGTTGCTGCCCCAGACGGGCGAGGTGGTGTACCATGCCGCCGACTCGCTGTTTGCTGGCATCGCCATCGAGGCCGAGCGCGTGTTCAAGGAGGGCGACCAGTATAAGTGTATCGGTAAGAGCGTCGGCACCAAGCGTGTGTTCAAGGTGCTGAAGTTCGACCTGAGGACCCGCCTCCCCGACGAGTCGTTGGCCAAGCAGTATCTTACGCGTGGCCGCCCCTCGGGCACGCCTGTTCTCGACAAGACCTTTAAGATTGGGTATGCTGCCGACAGCAAGAATCTGCCACCGATAACCACACCTTATGTGTGGACCGGCAATTTCAAGAAGAACCATGAGTTCAAGGCCCGCCTGAGGGTTTACTGCGACGCCCACTACGACGACAGCGGCGACGGCATCGACTTCTGGTTGAAGAAAGATTATGTCGTTACGCTGGAGCAAACCATCAATCTCTCTGGAACAGGCACCCTCAACACCAGTTTGCTGGGACCGTTCTCGGTGGAGCGCCCGCCATGCATTCCTATTCCCTCCATGAGCGTCGATATTATTCCTTTAGTGTTGTCGATCGGTTCATCGTTCCAACTGGAGAGCGAAATGGGATTCGACCACATAGATAGGACCTGGACTGATAAGGGAGAGTTGATCTTCGGCATGGAGGTGGGTAAGCGGAGCTATGAGACCTTGCCCTATCTGAAGTTTAGGGATAGCCAGTTCACAACCAGTTCGACCGACACCCATACCGGAAAACGAACCTTCGACAAGGTGAACTTCACCTTTGGCTTAAATCTGTCGTTTGTATCGGCTTTCGGCGTCTCGCTTTTCGACGGTGGCCTGGGTGCAACAGTCAGCGTGGAGGATGCGTTTGCCGAGAACTTCAAGTGCTCGAAGCGCGAATGGCAGAACCCTAACAGCATTAAGCTTCCCTATAGCTTCTATGAGTTTACGGCCGGCAACGATGTCACCAAGCGCAGCGTTGGCCTGGAAATCTTTAAGGTGCAGAATGTGGCTATAGTGACCAGCATGTTCAACGCTTATGGCATCAACGACAAGGTGCCGACCGTGGTGAAACTCATACCCGGAGTGGGAAGCGTGTTTGGAAACATATCCCTGCTGAAGGACAAGCTCCCCACCAAGACCGAATACTATTTCCCCACAATCAAGGAAATGTCGGTGGCACCCGTGTCGAGTGGCACGAGCAACGCCACGAGGTTCGAGGGACACGTGATGTTCCAAAGGGCAGGGCGCGAGAAGATAGAGCCCAACCACTTCTCCGACCTGTGCCTGCTCATCAGGAAAGGTACCGCTATCGTGAAGATGGTGAACCTGGCTCCTGGAATGAACTTGGAGAAAAACAAGAAATACCCCATCAAGTTTGATGTGGAAAACTTTGACGAGAGCGAAGACTGGAGCGCTTTGGTAACCGTGGTGGAGCACGATAAGAAGCGAATGTTGGAAGTGGAGGAATACAAGCTCTACAAGCCGGAGGAGGGTGCCCGGGTGAAGCAACTCACCCAATACATGGGCAGAGAGAAGTATGAATACTACGAGTATGGCTTCATGACCGAATGGGAGTATGTGGGCATGAAGAACTATTATCGCAAGGGAATGCGTGTGAAGCTCTATGATGAGTGGGGCAAACTCCTTACCACCCGATATTTCACCTCGGCGAATGATAAGCCCTGTATGTTTGTGGCGACCTATTTCGAATGTAACCTGCCCATGAAGTTTACCGTAGAGGTGGCTGCTGGTATATATGAGGACTTCATGTCGACCAATAAAGACTTCGACAAGACTGTCAATCCGAAATATGTGAAGCGCATTCAGCTGACGCCCGACTTCGGTTATGACGCTGTAGCTGAAGAATTTTCCGATATGGAATATCGTATTGGCGACTATATGGATAGCGAAGATTAAGGTTGGGCTCATCGGTCGTCCGTTGTTACATTGCCCCGCTACGGTTTATGCCGTAGCGGGGTTTTGGGATCATTCGACATTTGGAGTGAAAAATATCACACGTGAGTATTTACGCTCAGACGCGGTAACAACGAATTGAACGAATTAACTCTAAGTTTGCAGAAGAATGCGACGCAGTCGCATAAATGTTAA
>JABLTL010092670.1_pt1 | contig 19386 bp, 7 predicted proteins | sample 7160151 | NCBI WGS metagenome assembly JABLTL01 (sample SAMN14651223, study PRJNA627086) | human gut metagenome | isolation source: feces | host: Homo sapiens
CAAGCCTTGTCATATACCAGATAGCACTGGTCGCGAAGCTCGCCCTGAGGCTTGAAGTAAATCTGATGACAGGTATTGCCATAGAACTTTTCGCACTTCAGATTACCTCCTGTATCCAATCCCTTATTGGCATCTGCCTCATTCCAGAACGCCATGATGTCATACTGGATATACTTCGTAGCCTCGTTACCCTTACCGTTAGTCAGCTTGGTAGCAATCTTATTGGTGCTACGGTAAACGATATTGCCGAGGTCAGGGAATGGCAAACCATTCAGATTACCGATAGTTACCTTGGTAAACTTCATTGGCACATAGCTGTTCAGCGTAGGAATCTCTATCTTCGAAGAACTTGCTGCCGCAGAAGTACTGCTGCCATAAGTCTGATAATCGGTATAATCATCATCATACAATTCTGCAGATGATGAGCGATGCCAGTTGGCATCATTATTCCAGTTGGCATTCATACCACCATCGGCAGTAGGATACCAGGTAATGAACTCCGGTACTATCTTCACCTTGAGATAAGACTCGCCCGGGCAGCTTGTTCCACCTGTTGCTACTGCTTTCTGCTCGAAGGCGAATCTAAGCTCGTAGTAGTATCCCTCATGGAAATTCTCTACGGCAGCGTCAGAGAACTTGAGGTCGAGGGTAGACTGCACACCTGGCACGATTTCAGAAAGAGTGCTAGAACTCAATTTTGCAACAGGTTTCTTCAATAAAGAAGCATCCCATAGAGGGTCATTAGTTGTTGCAACATAAACATCTACAGAAGTCTTATCTGCACCAGTCTTACTATCATCAATGAACGTCAAAGTCTTATCCGTAACACCAGTCTTGTAACTTGCGCTATGCAATGGTACCTGGAGAAAACCCTGGGAAGTTTTTTCCAATAACTTCTTTATCTGTGGCAATCCGATACGCAATGAAGCTTCGTAGCTGTTATCTTTAAATGGATAATCCACATTATTGAATCCGAAGTTTAGCTGCGGACCATCTTTAGCAATACGCAGAGGCACAGGAATCTTCTCTGTACACATCAGATAGCTGACACTACCTACCGTATATACCATTTCACCTTCCACATATGTTCCTGTCTCTGGTTTCATATAAATTTTATGAGCACCATATCCTATTTTGCTAACAGGTATCTCAATGGTTGTTGATGGTGTTGCATCGACAGGCGTACTGCTGTCATCAATATACCACAAGAATGGCACACCAGTAAGCGTAATCTTCTCGCCAGTATTAGGGTCAATAGTTGTAAGACTTCCCTTTAGCGTAACCTTAGGGTCAGAATCAGTACAATTCACACGATACTCTGTAATGACTTTACCATCAGTATCAGTAATCATTGGTGTCTGACCAATCATCTCAAATATAGCACTATAGATAGAGCAGACATCAGAAGGTTTACCCCAATTGGCATCAGGTGCATCAGGATTACTATCAGCACAGATTGACACATAATACTTCTTACCCTTGGTGAGTGCGAACTGATGATTAGCCAAGATAATATAGGTTTCACCATCAGCATCTTTTTCTATCATTTTGACACCATCAATTTCATACTTTGCACAGGTTTCCTCTGAATCAAAGACATCAACAGATGCATAGCTCTTGGTCGTCGTAATTTCTTTAGCTGTAGCATCACCAGGTCCTTTTAACCAATAGTTGTAAAGACCTTCTCTTGTAACAGGGGAACCATCTTCGTTCACTAAACGGTAATGAATCTTCGTATCCTTATGGTTAAGTATAGCATTCAAAGTTTCGTGAATGGCACGAATTTTCAACTTGATACTACCTGTACCCGTTTCACCGCAGGCTGGTCGGTCCTGATAGATTTCAACCTTAGCTGGCTTTAAATATATACGGATATCATCAACGGCATAGTCAGCACCTCGAGTACCCTTACTATAGTTATCAATTTCGATACGGAAGTCAGAATACTTTTCTACTTGTGCTTCTTGCTGAATCGTAATCTTACCATATACCTGATACCATTTAGCCTCTTCAGAACTAAGACGGTTTGTGCCAAATGCACCGGAAGAGAAAGAATGTAATAACTTTTTATCCTTTATATTACCATATTCATCCTTCTCTAAGCCAAATAACCTAAACATAATCTGCGGCTTGACAGTTTCGTAGGTCATATCAGCAATACAAGCACTAAATGCCATCTGCTGACCAGTACAAAGACTTGCAGTAAACTCAGCAGAAGCGATGGTACGGCTTTCATCTGAAGCATCTACATAAAGGAATGAACCCGACTGAGATTTACCTGTTGCCTCGTAAGTTCTATCATGCAGTTCTTTACCCGAATACCACACGTAGCCATCTGTACCAGATTTTTCTTCACCTGAGATATTTTTTATATTGGCTGTCTTATAAATACCATATTCACCATGCTGAGGAGAATGTTTGGTATTATAAAATACATTGCCAGTATCATTCTTATTTGCACTCTTATCAATCAAATCTTTATAAACAAAACCATAACTGCGCCTGTTCCATGATGACGGATTCTTACTTTGATTATCATTAGGACTTGTAGGCGCAGACAATGTCTGTTCTGGACTATCATTATCAAAAGAGACAACTGCAATATTGTTATAGTTCTCATCAAGATAAGATATTTGGCGAGTCACATCATCAGCACCCATTTCTTCGAAAGTCTTTGGATAGAAACGGAAGTATCGTATACTGAAATTGGCCATTGGGCTACTAAAATTCCCAGTCTCATCCTTAACATAAGCCACTACGTAAAAGTGATCACCTGGATTAAAGGTTGGTTTGGTAACAGTACCACCATCCAAACCAGTCCACTTTGCATTATTCAGAAGACTTATGCTCAAATCAAAGAAACGTGGGAAACCAAAAACGTTACCTGCTCCAAGAATACACATCTTGTCTCTGGTACCATTATAAGCTCGCCATTCTATCGTGGCAGCCTTCTTGATATTAGGAGAAAAGTCTGCTTCCGTAATCTTACGTTCAGCGATAAATGCATTTGTCTCTGCTTCAGTTGAACCGGCAGGATAATATACATGCTTTTTAGGATTGATAACTGGATAGAAATAATACATTTTAGGATCAACAAAATCCAATCGCAAAGTCATTGTCGAGTTGTCATCCAGAAATCCTACCGTAACATTCTTATTATCCTCAAACGTAAGGTCCTTGCTATCATTTACAAGATCTTCCTTGAGAATTTCAGCCATTTGCGTAGACGGAATAATATGGAAAATGTATCTGATGGATAAGGTTGGTTCATGTTCCATATAGGTTCCAGTAGCATCTATTCCATCGATATAGCGGCTTACGTCACAAGCAATTGTTTCACCCTTCCAATCAGGGTCACTAGGACGAGTATACTTTACACCCACTGTTGACTGCACAGCATGCTGCATCAAATTGAAAGCCATCAATCCCTTATCTACATTATCTGCATCTTTTACAGAATTCAATAGAGAAGAAGTTCCCTCTACAGATAAGTTTGCTGATGCATTATCTGTATCATAATTATACCATCTGAAATAACCTAAAGGCTCCAATTGGTCACCAGAGGATTCGAAATTCTGTATAGGCAACATAAGAGACACAGTCTTATGGTCAGCATTATCAACAACATAGGTATACTCCCATGTAGACACCTTCTGGCGCAACTGATTCTTCGATTTATCAATTACCTCATAATCGTTATCAGCATTGGCGTAACCCTTGTAATGCTTGAAAGGCGCATCTGTGGCACTCTTGATATCATAAACCAACTTACCTTTAATTGTTGGTTCTGTGACAACAAGATAATTTTCAACTACAGGAGCTTCATCTGAAAAATATACTTCTATACGACTATTCTTAAAATCTGTTTCATTATTAAAGCCAAACGCAATATAAAAATCTGACTCGGGAACAGAAGTCTTATTTTTTGAATAATAGAATAATCCTTTTGAATTCTTGTATTTGTTCTCCCGTTCGAAACTAAGTGAAGTAAATCCACCACTAATACCTCCAGTTTCAGACACAGTAAAATAATTTATAGAACTAATCGGCTTGTTCGTTTTCTTATCAATAATACTTACACGATAGTATAATGGCTTAGTAGCAGTTACGTAATTACCACTAGCATCCTTCGTATAGAGACCAAAATCCTTTATTTGTGAAGCAATATCGGTAATTACAAGTTGCTTGCTAGCAATTGTTGTCTCCTTAAGATAAAGAAGTTTTGTCTTTAAATTAGCTGAATACGCAGCATCCAAATCATTAAGGAGTGGAGCTTCCTCCAAGCTGACGTTAAACTTGATGTTGAACGCATCAGGTTCCTTAATCATGACACCATACTTTACATTCGTACCTTCTTCCAGTTTAGTATTGGATACGACACAAGATACCTTCAAATCATCCCATGACATTGTGTTAGGGAAAATGAAGGTAGGATTCAACGCTGCAGACAAAGTGCTGGCTGCATTCTCAGAGAACCATGTGTAATATACTTCTTTTTCTGTTGTCTTATCTTTACGAAGAGTCAAGCCAGATGCAGTAATGCCAGGTATAGCATTACCGCTCTTGTCAGTAATCATCCATCGTACATAGAGGTCAGTAACTTTACTCAAATCGCTTACACCAAGAGCTTTACAAAGTCGCTGCTTATTTTCTTCAGTAAGCAGTTGTACATTTGCTGTCTTCAAAAAGAATGCCTGACGGAAGTTGAAAACCTTAGAAGCATCCAATGAAGAATCATCGGTTGCATCAAAAGTCAACTTATCCTTCTCTGATTGAGGCATCAAATTATAAGCAATCTTCGCCTTAAGAGTTGGCTCTTGGAGAAGAGTATTATTACTAACATCTGCAGCTTCATCAGAAAGATAGACGTCTATTTTGTAATCTGAGATTTTTTGACCATCAGGAACAGAAAAGGTATATTTAATATTGTCCTTAGTTATATTGCTCCCATTATTGGTCGGATAAAAGAATGTACCTTTATTAGTCTTACAATCTACATTAGGCCAATTTGTCATTGTGGGAGTATTAATCTCCATACCATTTCGTTTAACTGTATAATTTGCTGCTTCAACAACTTTATTCGTTGTTTTATTTACTAAATTCAAACGAAGATAGAGTTTCTTTGAAGACAAGTCGAAACTTTTACCATCTGAAGAAGAAGGTAAAGCTAACAATGATTCTATTGAAGAGGCCAAACCACTGATTTCATAAGAAGTACTACCATCTGCCACAAAATCTGTTACAGACATTTTGTTTGTACCTGTATATTCTTTTAGCAAAGGAGCATCATTCTGTGACACCAACTTAAAAGTGATTTTCTTTTCTGCTGTTGTTTCAGAAGGTGCATTAAAAAACGCATCGCTAGAAGACACCAAAAGAACTAGTGTATACTTGGATATATCGTCACCTGCCGCAGCTGAAATAGTAAATGAACGATAATCATCTATATCCCATTGCGGTTTACCTGTTTTAAAATAGGTTATTTCATTTGTACATGAAGAAAAAATGCCATTTGAATTAGTCCATGAAGATATATCTACAGGCTTGCCAGCTGCATCGTATACAAACCAAGCAGAATAATCATTCATGGTTAAATATTTATTAAAGCCACTTATCGTTACAGAAGCACCGTTAACCAAGTTCACAGAACTTTGTTCCGTTAATCCCCATATAGTATTTGGCAGCAATGCAAGCATTGCTACCAACATATATCTCATTACACTATTAAAAATCTTAGACTTAAACATAAGCTTCAATGTTTTTTAATATAAGTATTATTGTTTACATATCCAAAATGCACCGTTATGGCGCCTTGCTGAGTACCAGGTTAAATCCTGAGAGATAGCTACCCGATATACCAGCGTTGGTGAATCAACTCCATCATTAACTTTTACTGAAAGCTGATAGATGATTGGCCCTATCTTCTTGCCTAACTCACCTAATGTTGCAGCTTCTATTATTTTTTTATCAGTTACTATATATGGCTTAGTACTGAAGGCTTTTGATTCTGCTCCAGTCTCCGATTCCGAGAGTCTCGTCCACTCAAGATCAGTGAAAGAGACAGATGATCCATCACTATACTTCGTAACAGAAGGAATGATATGGAATTCCTCTAAATCATGGAAAATGAGATTGAGCTGTTTTCCGTCATCTTTCAATGACGGAGCCGAACCGATAGATCCAAAGTCCTCTACCTTGAGTCGAAGCTTATAATCACTCAGCGCCAACTTTAAGACATGATGGTCATTGCGGGCTATCTGATTCCAGTCGGTATACATGAAATATCTCTGTGAACCAACATTCGTTTCGAGCGTTACTACAAAGTAAGGATAAGCATTGCCTGCTCGACTCTCGTTGACATAGAAAGAAACCGAGCTGTTATCTGTATCATAATCGGTTGCGTCCTTGGTTACTGTCAAACCAATCGCATGTGTAAAATCATCTCTTTTAGCATTTTCTACCAAATTTGGCGCTTGGGGAACATTCGCAGATGAAACTGGCTTTGCCGGAAGCAACTTGACATTTTCTGTTCCTGTAGCAGGATTACTTGTAATATCACTGATACTCACATTATTTACGATAATATCTTCACCTGTCATATTGCGGAACTTGAGAGTAATCTTGGATAGCATTCTTACTACATATAAATCCTTGACATCCGGTTGGCCGTCAGAGCCGATAGTTACCTCCTGTTTATTGCTCATAGGAATACCATTCGCTTTAATATCCATATCATTACCATTGACAGCAAATGATTGGGAATCGAAGTCAGGAGAACGAGAACCCTCCGTAATCGTACCGAGCTCTGTATCTGATATATTGGCAAAAGAATAGACCGAATAAGTTCCTGCTTCCAAACCGGTAACAGTTACATCATCTTTCTTATCTTTGCCTTCTGCTACGGATGGCTGCTTAACAACTTTCGCTACCGTTCCATCAGACTTTACAAAGACAACTGTCCAACTCTTCATGTTCTCTTCTTTAGAACCGTCCTCCCATGTATTGGGACTTCCTTCAGTATAAGTTTCTGCACGGGAAGAAACCGAACTTCCTGATACTGGAGACAGATTAAAATGGAGAGTATATGTCTTGTTGGTGGTGCTTCCCGGATCAGAAGCATCACTATCTGGCGAACATGCTGCGAAAAACGTCAGCAGCATCACCAGACAAGTCATATATTTCATTATATGTTTTCTCATTTTAGTTATACTTTGTAAATTAATCTTAGAGTTTAATATATTACTTCCCCATGGTCGTAATGTGCCCAAGGGACTACATGTATGGTCAACTTGATACCTTTAGACTTTCCTTCTACACCATCTACCTTTACCTGATAGATGTTGTTGCGAACAACACCAAAATGCATCGGGTCAGCGGTGGTTCCACTTCCTGAAGGGTCGCTATGACGGAGCGTATAGGTATATTCCTTATCAGTACCTGTAGCACTTGCAATCGGACGATGGTTTGTTGCATCCCATTCGGAAGACTCGTAATACTTGCCTTTAAAGATAAGACCTGTAGAATTGTCCTCTTTATTATCGGTGGTCGTATTCTCCATCACATAATCGAGGATATAACTTGGATCTGTTGTACTGGTAGAAGTTGTATTCTTTACATTATATAGAGATGCAGGACCTTCGGCATTCGAGAGAGTAAGACCTGTACGAACCTTTGTCCAAGGACAAACCACATAATTAGTAGAAGCCTTAGTAGTAGCATCCATTTCTTCTAATCCAAAATAAGTAACAGAAGATACATCTTTATCTGAAGAAACTCGCTTTATCAGGTATTCTCCCTTTGTCATAACCTTGGTAGGAGTAACAGATTCGAGCTTAAAGCCACCTATTACATTCGTACCATCCATTACGTTATAATAATAACCATGACTTGTACCATCAAAAGTAGCATTTGGAATGATGTCGATACGGGCAGCCAGGCGCTCGATGTTTACATCTACCATATATGGATCTGACTCGGTTCCAGTTCCACTACCGGGTTTTCCGGAGAAATCAATCTTTGCATCTTTCTTTGATGACATGACAAAATCAGTGAAATTGGCGATATCATCATTGCGGGTGCAAACCTTATCCATTTGCATATCTCTGATTTCGCTTATCTTCTTTCCTTTACATCTGGAAGTCATGTCACCAGCATTGGCGATAACCAAAACATGATAGTCTTTGCCAACAATGATAGGATCTATTTCTCTTGGATTGGTAGTATAAGTTACCTCACCGCCTGACGAAGGAGTAGATGCAGTTAAACCGGTAAATGTATATACATAACCTATTGTTGCTTCATCTTCTGACAAGTCATTTTTACTAGATTGATATAGTAAGACGGTAAGAGATTTGACTTCATTTTCATGACTGATTCCTGGTTCTCTACCATTACCATCTTCACCTCCTTGAGGTTCCGTAGTTGCCCTACTCGCTCGTGTATCTCCACTACCTTCCACCGTTACCTTTACCTGCAGATATGCCTTCATATCTTTGCTTGGCAGAGGCAAATCACTAGTAGTGTCACTCGCACAGGATGCGAACGACATCACCAGCAAAAGGGCTAGCAATGAGAGGGTTATTGTCTTTATCTTAAACATACACTTTCTTTTTTTGAATCGGCTTATGGGAAGCCGGGTAGGACATATTAATTGAGTTCTTCGAACTGGATGCGCTTGCTCCAACTCAGTACATTCACGCTGATGGTGATGTAGCAATACTTGAGCTTGCCACCCTGGATAAAGAACTGAAGTTTGTAATCGTAGGCACGGTCTAGGAATTCCTGTGCACTGTAACTGTACTCCTCGCTGGTGCGAAGACGACTCAAGAGGTCAGGAAGATTTACATTTACTACTGTATTTCCGGTCTCCTTACTCTTGATGAGGAGATGACCGTCCTGTTTGTAATCATCGTGCTTCAGAATGCGGGAAGTCATGAAGTCGGCATGAGCTATCTTGCCCTGCTCGGTTTCATCCACCGTATTCCATGTAGCATGAGGGGTATAAACCACCTTACGGCTTTCGTCGAGAGAGTTGTCCCAAAGGATGCGGGCATTATGATCCTCAATGGTCATTGTGTAGTCGTTGACATCCATATCCTGTGGAGAGTCAAGGTCACGCAGTGCCACATTGATTTTCTTTGTATCACGAACCAGCGGAATGGTAGCATAGGCTGCTTCAGAGGAAGAAACCTCTACGGATTCGAGCATCTTGCCATGCCAAAGGGTGTCCAATGGCATGGCATGATTCTCAACTTCATCATAATCACCACGGCTCTGATGGTCGAGGTTCACCTCCAACTTCTTGATATTGTCGCCCTTAGCCAGTTCTGTACGAACGAACTTGGCGCGGCCGGATAGCAGTTGGTCAGCATAAGCATTCTGTCCTGCGAGAGCAAGGAACTGATATTTGCCAGGCTGTAGGTTCTCGACGTGCATTACATAATTTGGGTCTTTGAGAGGCGATGATAGCGCAGAATTCGTCTCGGTCTGTTGGGTTATATAGTTTCCGTTCTCGTCGAATACATACAGCGTTACCTGTCCAACATGGTCATTGAACATGTCGGCACGCTGGAGGTTGTAATCATACTTAAATTTCACATATACACCATTAGGGCAGTCGCTGTAATCCTGGTGCCACATATCGTTGCACGAGGTGACGACTGTCAGGGTCATGGCAGCAGCCATGACACCCTTCAACCATTTATTTATCTTCTGCGCTATCATATCGCTAATCAATTATTGTTTTCTATATTTTATCTTTTATCATACTTACTTTCCGAGGACAGTACTCTGTGTACGCTTAGCCCAAGAGAGGACGTTAATCTTAGCAGAGATATAAGCATCGATGTTATCATCAGGAGTGTTATCTGTAGTGATATCTGGAACAACAGGAGAACCGATCTTCTTGATAGCAGTAACATCAATGTCATACCAGTTGTTACGAACCAATCCATAACGGCCCAAATAGTTCTGCTCCTTATTACCTGGATAAGCTACTGATGCAGATGGCTTAACCGACTCCCACCCAGTGTTCCATGGTGCAAGATCACCAGCACCAGTATCATCACCAGCAAAATGCTTGATTCTTACCTCATAGTAAGAAGCACCATTGTCATACTGACGGATTACACGGTTTGTATTAAGCTGATCCTTAATGGCATCCCAACCAGTAAAGGGTGAAGGATGTTCTTTAAGTTTTCCCTCACCTGTAGCAGAAAGTTTAATACCTGTAACCTTCAAGATACCATCTTTATCAGGAGTTGCAGCCCATGTAAGATCGAAGTCTTTCTTTTCCCAAGTAACTGTACCTGTAGTTTTCTGGTTGTCAGACAAGTACTTCTTCAAATCAACAATGTTAATATCTGTACCTAATACGTATGACATAACGGCATCATTACGTTTGTCATCTGTATCAAGGATAGCATTAGCTCCATTATTGGTATAGAATTTATTACCATTATTAAATGTAACCTTAACCAAAGCACGGGTAGTATTTGAATAATTCATGCGGTCTACATCAAATGTATTCTCATGGCAATATACATACTTACCTGATGTAAGCCAACTTGTTACAACAGCAGCAGAAGTTACTGTATTGAAGTAATCTTTATGAGTTGCTTCAGTAAATGTCTTGTCATATGTTGGGTCTACACACCAATAGGTACGATACAAATTTTCTTCTGGCTGCTTTGATGTAGCACCCAATTTGGTATCACCTACAAAACGAGAATTAAGAGTTGGGGCAAACTTCTCTGAAGAGTATTTCAGATAAGTACCAGCATCAGTTCCCATATTGCGAACAATGTATGAAGACTTGGTTGTATTATCAAGTACCCAACCATTGAATTCATATGGAAGGTTATCATCTGTAGTATTACCAGAAGCTATTGAGTTCAAGCTAACCTTAGCAACACCACGCTCTACGAATACAGAAACGGCAGGGTCATTTATAGCCTCATTTCTAGTTTCTTTAATCTTGTTCAAATCAACCTTAGAAAGGGTTGTATACTTACCATCAGGTTCAAAGGCATTACCTGGAGTTTTACTGACAGGAGCATTTGCCATAAAGAAACCTGTACTAGTCATCGCATTTTCTGTAGTCAGGCCCAAGATGTCATTATAAGTTTTGCCTGTTAAATCTGTCGTACCACCCTCAAGCAGTTTACCATCACTTGCTGTAAGGATACTATTATCATTCAAAAGGACAAGTGCATAAACATCAGTAGCAGTTGTTGAATTAATTCGGGTAACAACACTATGTGTAGATGTGATGTTATCTTTATCTGTATCTAGATCTGTACCGGTAAGATCCAATTTGTAAGCAGCAAGCAATGTATAATCGCCTTCAGAAGTCTTACCTGTAGCATCGAACAATGCCAAGATACCATTCTTTACCTCATACTCTGATGCTTCACCATCATCGTAATTATCATTAACAGCACGTGAAGTGTTGCCAGAACGTGTAGGAAGATTAACAGAAACAGACATAAATCCCTTTCCGTCCTTGTTAAAACTTGGGTTATTACCACCCGCCAAGTCATCACTGCTTGAACAAGAACCGAGCATCAGACCTGCCAATACTGCGGAAAACAATAACGATTTTTTCATACTTGATATAATTTAATTTGATTAATATTTTTATTCCTATTTATTACCTCTTATAGATTTTCCAGATTTTCCTGAGCAGCCTTGACACCTGCCTTGGCTGCCAAGCCGAAGTAATGGCGAGCCTGCTGGTCATTTCCCTTCAATGCCTCGTATACACCACGGGCATTCTGAGCCTCTGGACTGTTGCCAGCCTTGTCAAGATAAGCCTTGGCACCATCGGCATCACCGGCATTCAAACGGGTATTGGCTGCATTGAGATTGGCTGTTTCGTTCTCTGGGAACATGCGAACGGCAATCTCCATCACGTCGTTAAACTCCTTGCTGCCAGGCTCATAGGTCTGAGCCACCAGGAACATCTCTTCCTGACTGAGCTGCTGTGGCTTGGTCTTGATAATCTCCTTTGCCTCAGCCACATCGAATGGCTTTACCTTATAGGTGATGCGGTAGTCGGAATGGCGGAGGGCAGGATACCAGGTATCAAGCATGAAGCGATACTCTGATGGATACTGCTTCTTGATTTTCTGCTCACGGGCATCCGGATCCATCTTCTCATCATTGGCGATTGCCAGAATCTGAGCCTTATGCTCCAGGTTACTCTCCTTGAGATAGTTGCGGAGACCATCCCAATCCTCTGCCGTAGAAGAAACGGTGAAGAGCTTGGTTGGCAGGGCTACCATACGGCGAACATAATCGGTAAGGGTCTTGGCACGGTTCTTTGCCAGATAGTCATTATGACTGTAAGGACTCTCAGGAGAAGCATAACCATGAATGTTGATTCCGCTCACCTCCAGGTTCTTATCATCTTTCAGGGCATTGATGGTTCTTACGATGCTGTCCAACTGAGCCGGATTGCGACGGTAGTCGGCATGAAGCTCTATCTTGTTGACAGGGAAGTCAATATAGGCACGCTTATCGAGATGACGAACCTTGATTGCCTCTACGGCAGGACGTACGAAGACAGCCAGCGGCTGACGGCGATGGCGGAGATGGAAATCATTTCCCTCCTCCAGGTTGCCACATCCACAAAGATCTTCATGCATATTGAGATCGTAGTTCTTCATGACTCCCGCCACAGGAATGGAAGCGGTATACTTAAGGGTCTGTGCCTGCTTGTTGTTACGGCGAACCACCATCGCCTTTGGCGAAAGGTTCAGATGTTTGTTCCCTACCCCACGTTCATACATAATCTGCTGGCGTTTTCCGTTGATGACAATCTCAGGCAACTTATATTCCAACTTCTGACTCTTGAAGATAGGAGTATATACCAGCTGGGTATTGGTAGGAAGGTTGAGCGAATCGAGGTTGAGATCCATCGATACCGTCAAAGCGTTATTTTGCTGCGCCACCTGCACATTGCTAACCTGAATCTTGTTGGCAGCCAACTTTACTTCATGACAGTTCTGTGCCATAACAGTTGCAGGAGCCATCAATAAGGCAGCATATAATAAATAGGTGGTATTTCTTGAAAGTTTCATGATCATTAATGTTAAAAGGGGTTATAACATGTAAATGAGGGAGAGAGCTGCCTTGGTAGGGCCCACATAGTTATCGTGAGAGGATTTTTGCTTCTCCCCACAGTTGCCACACTTGAACTTGTCGTACTGGATGTAGTCGTAGCCAATGCCAATGGATGTTTCCAGGTTCCAGTGCTTGGAAAGTGGCCACTGATAACCAGCGGTGACACCACCACCTACGTACCATCCCTCATAGCGATGGTCGCGCAAGTCCTTAAACATACCGAAAGGTAGCTTGACGCCTCCGGCATTAAACTGTCCACCCATAGCATGCGCACCGAGGAACCAGCCATTGAAGTTCTGGCAGAACCAATAGCGGTATTCCGGCATCACAAGCCAGTGGCGGAGACTGGACTGGTCACCTCCTGACTGCTTCCAAGGATTGAAGCCTACGAATACCTGAGCGGTATGCTTCTTCCCCACGGAAGTTTCAAGTCCGATATTGGGTGTTGTTGTTGCCCAATACAGCAAATTGCTCTTTACCCCAATGTTCTGCGAAAAGCCGTTCATCGAGATCAACATCAGTAGCATGGTTGCTAAAGACATTTTCATCACCATTGTTTTACACATAATTAATAAATGGTTTAATATGTAATTTGGTTTATATATTTCTTTCGTATATCTAGGTTTATTTGGAGCATACAAATGGTTGTAACTCTAATTCATCTGGGTATACTTTTACTTATAATTCATCATTTGCTTTGAAGTTCTTACTTTATCATTTGCTTTTTCTTGAACTTTATCAATTAGCTGCTGCAAAAATATGAAGAATTTGTGAAAATGGGGGGGTAATTTAGTTAAAATGTGTAAACAATAACATTTTATACTAAAAAATCCACCATTTGGCAACATTTTGTCCCCTTAGAAGGCGATAATTTTAATATTTATTGCTCTTTTAGGGCGTAAAGCAACTTATATTAACGAAAAGCCCTAGTATCGCATTTGGCGACACTAGGGACTCTATAGAGTTTGAATAACATAGCAGAGATTAGAAGGTGTACTTCAAACCTACCTGACCACGCCAGCGGCTGTAGTAATCGCTATAGCTCTTGTAGGCATAAGCACCGGTGAACAGGTAAACACCGCCGCCCTGATAGTTGACTGGTGAATAGTAGGTACCGAAGCCGTCACCATAGGTATGACCCCAATCCTTGTTCAGGAGGTTGCCCACATTGAGGATATCGAAGGTCAGCTCGATGGAATTGATCTGACCAGCCACCTTGAAGTTGAACTTCTGACCGAAGTGAACATCGAAGTGATGCTCGAAAGCCAGATTGTCAGCATAACGCTCGTAGTATTCGCCACGGTGCTTGCTGAGGTAAGAATCGTCTGCAATCCACTTCTTCAGCATTTCGCGCTGCATTTCCTCGGTAAGCTTATCACCATGATTGTCGCCAAACATACGGTTGGTGAAGGTATTCTTGTTGTACTTGGTCTCCTCGAAACGCATCTTGTCTATCTGTGCATCGGTTGGAATGTAGAACAGGTCATTACCCTTAGATCCGTCTTCGTTTACGTCTCCATAATAATAATAGGTATAAGGAGAACCGCTCTTACCCTGGTAGATAACACCGAGAGTGGTCTGCCACTGCTTCTGATGACCGTACTTGATGTGGTAGTAAGCAGAAGCCTGGATGCGATGAGGCACATTGTAGGCAGAGTTACCCACCTCCAGATCGTTGCAGTCACGATGAGTATATTGATAGGTCCAGTTACTCTTTGCTACAGAAGAACCACCGTTGGCAGCACTGCGTGAACGGGTCCAGGTATAGCTTGCCATCAAGTCGAGACCGAAGTTGAAATGCTTCTCAGCCTTGAGCGAGAGGTTTACGGTATAACCCTTGGATGTATTTCCGAGGGCATAGACACCTGCGATAGGAGTACCCTTCACCACACTCTGATAGAGCGGACGGTTGTCCCACTCATATCCGTACTTCTGGGAGAAGGTCTGACCACTCTGCTCCTGAGCGAGATTCTTATAGAGGATATCGTTCAAAGTCTTGGAATAGATAGCCTCAGCAGTCCAGTCGATACCCAAAGCCTCGAAGTCGAAACCGAGGTTGAGACGGAGGTTCTGAGCGAACTTGAAGTTCTTGTCGCATACAGCCACATCCTGGTTGCCGGCACTTGCCTTCATCTTGTCGGCATTGGCATTCTGCTTGTTAGGATCGAGGATGAGCTCCAATCCCTTGACGGTAGAGTTGTTGCTATCGTAAGAAGAGAGCTGCAGACCTGTACCCGAGTAGTTGTTGCTTACCCAAACGAATGGGATTCTACCGGTAAAGACACCCGCTCCACCACGGAGGATATACTTGCGGTCGTTGTTGATGTCCCAGCGGAAACCTACACGAGGCGAGAGCATTGGCGAGAAGCTGAGCTTATCATTGGTCTTCAATCCCCACCCCATCTTCTCTGACAAGGCGTTGAACTCCGGATTCTCCACTGGAGTATCAAAGAATACAGGAATGTCCAGACGCAGACCGTAGGTCAGGGTGAAGTTGTTGCTTGCATTCCACTTATCCTGTGCATAGAAACCGAACTGACCAGATGAGAACTCTGAAGCCCAGTTAGGGTCGCCGGTAACATCAGTGTTAGCCTGACCATAACGGTACTGGTTCATATAAGCCTTGTTAGGGTCCAGCTGTCCAGCCATGTAGTCATCGTAATAAGCCTTGAAGTTATCAAATCCCTTGAAGGTATAGGAGCCGAACTTATCCGAGATGAACATATTCTTGAAATGGTAGAACTCGTTGTGTGTACCGAAGATGAAGGTATGGTTGCCACGGAGCCATGTCAGGTTGTCCTCAATGGTCCAGATGTCCTGGTTCAGGTAGTTAGCCTGGGAGTTTCGCTCAGTACCGATGTTGACAGTACCGCTACCTACGCCCGTGATGGAAATCATCGGGAGATGAGCCTTGATGTCACGGCTATCGCGCACTCTTACAAAGCTGACACGTGCCTCATTGCTCACACTTGGAGAGAATCGGCTCTGAAGCTCAGCGATGAAGGAGTTGGTATTGCTCTTGAACGGATAGCTGTAACCGTAGGAGTTCAAGCTGCTGGCACTACCGCCGCCACTCAACTGCTCAGCCTTGACCAGGCTCCAGCGGATGGCAAACTTATTGAACTCGTTGATGTTCCAGTCGAGTTTCAGTCCTGCCTTATCGCTCTTGGTGTAGATATCCTGGTTACTGTAGTAATCGTTGAAGTTGACTCCCTGCTTCTCAGCTATCTTCTGGAGCATGGTCAGAATATCCTTTGCCTGCTCGGTATTCACCTTGGAATTGCCGGAGTCTACACCATAGAGATTAGGATATTCCTTGTTGGTGCGCTCGTAGTTGGCGAAGAAGAAGAGCTTGTTCTTGATGATAGGTCCTCCGAGGGTGACACCCATGTTATACTGGGTCTGCTTCTGATACTTTGGCGCATAACCCGTACCATCGAGGTAAGGATACTTGGTACCGATGAGGTCCTGATTGTAGCCATAGTAGTAAGCCGAACCGTGGAACTGGTTGGTACCGCTCTTGGTGATGGCGTTGATGGCACCTCCGGTGAATCCGCTCTGGCGCACATCGAAAGGAGCCACGGAAACCTGAATCTGCTCAATAGTCTCCATAGATACCGGCTGAGCACCTGCCTGACCGCCGTTGTTACCGCTGGAAGCCAGACCGAAGACATCGTTGTTTGCAGCACCGTCAATCATGAAGTTGTTATATCGGTTGTTGACACCAGCGAACGACATATTGCCGGAATTGGTAACAGTGAGCTGCGGGTTCAATCGAGCCACGTCAGCGATACCGTGGGTGATGCTAGGCATGTTGTTGATCTGCTCTGCCGTCATACTGGTAGCAGCACCTGTACGGGAAGCAGCAAGACCCGCCTTGCCGGAAACCACCACTTCCTGGAGCTGGTGGGCATCCTCCTGGAGCGAGCATGAGATATTCTCCGTTTCACCGAGACTCAGGTTGAGGTTTTTGATCACCTTGTCCTTGTAGCCGATATAGGAGATGTCTACCTTGTAAGGACCGCCTGGTCGCATACCCTGGATGGTATATCGTCCATCGATATTAGTAACGGCACGATATACGGTACCGGAAGGTTGGTGAGTAGCAGTAACAGTAGCTCCGATGACATTTTCGCCATCAGAAGTAATCTTACCGCTGATTCCAGAGGTAGTAATCTGTGCCATGGCAGCGTTCACCGTCAGGATGAACAAAGCCAGAAGTAAATGCAATCTTTTCAGCATATTTCTTTAGATTATTTCGTTAATAATTTAGGTTTCACCCCGCCAATAGGCAAGTTTTTCACCCATTTTATACAATATGGTGCAAATATAGCTAAAATATTTGAAATAACAAGAAATTAGCGTGAGAAAAACGTGTTACAAATAAAAAATATCAGTAAGTATGGAGAAAAGGGACAAAAAGAAAGCGCCCTGAAAGAGCAAAAGCATTCTATATACAATGCTTTCCCTTTCAGGGCGCTTATTTATAATTCGTATTCTAAATCTCTATTAGTTAAAGATGTAACGGATAGAGAACTGGATAGAATAGGTAGAATTGAAGCTTGTGTAGTTGGTGTATGTCTTTGACAATACATCCTTACCGTTCTTCTGGAACTGGAATGAACCAGCAGCACCATTCTTGCCAGCTGTATACTTCAACAACTTGGTGTTGTTAACTGTCTTGTAGAGACCCCAGCTGTTGTTCAGCAGGTTAGCGAGGTTCTTGATGTCAACACCAAACTGGAGAGTGTTCTTCTGACCAGCTACGTTGAGGTAGAAGTTCTGGTTGAACTTGAAGTCCAACTGATGATGCCAAGGCATTACAGCACCACCACGCTCAGCATACTCACCCTTGTGATTCTTCAGATAATCATCCTGGTTGATGTAAGCCCAGAAGTCATCCTTCTGCTGCTCAGCAGTATATTTACCATTGTCCTTGAAGTTCCACTTATCCAAAGCCTCGCGAGAAGCTGGGATGTAAACCAAACCGTTAGAACCGTAGTCGTTAACTACATTGCCAGTCAACTGGTAAGTGTAACGTGTGCAGCTGTAACCATCAGCATAACCCATGTTCATACCCTCGTAAATCAAACCAACCTCAGAACCGAAGTTCTTGCCGTAGTCCTTCTTGTAAGAAGCAGAGATGAGCAAGCGGTTAGGAGCTACGTATGTACCATAACCCAACTCCATATCGTTGTTACCGTTTACAGAGTAACGGTTGTTATAGTATGCAGAAGAAACCTGATCGCCCACGCCATCACCGTAAGACTTAGCCTTAGAGTAGGTGTAAGAAGCAGAGAGGTTCAAACCGAATGCAAACTTCTTAGCCAAAGATGCAGTGATTGAGTAGTAGTATGCCTTATGACCAGCATTTGTGATCATGTAAGGGTTGCTGTATGAGTTGCGTGAATACCACTTACGCTTGTCACCAGGAGCCAGCTCTGTGTATGACTTACCATCCCAGTAGCGGTCGAGGTTGATAACAGTAGCAGGATTGAACTCACGGCTATAGATACCTTCCAAAGAGAAGTCAACATCGTAAGGCAACTTAGCATCCAATGCCAGAGAAGTCTTCCATGTAGCGTTCATCTTCAAGTCCTTGTCGATGATGGTAGGAGTAGAAGGCGCAGCTGCATCCTCACGTTTAACAGCCAAGCCCTGCTGCTTCAATACATTTACCTGCTCATCACGGCTAGCATAGAACTTATCCATCAAATACTTAGCACCCTTGTCGGATGGAGTATTATAATAATAGGTGTACTGACCACAACCAGCGTTACCTACTGCAGATACGAGCCATACGAATGGCAGACGACCGATGAAGTAACCTGTACCACCACGGAGAACCAACTTGTGGTTGCCGAGGATATCCCAGTTGAAACCTACACGAGGAGAAACTGTCAATGGAGCATCAGGGAGCTGATCGGTAGAATACTGAGACTCAACACCAGCATCGTTCTTCCACTTCATGGCAGCGAAAGCCTTGTTGTAATTGTTCTCCAACTCTGGGTAGATAGGCAACTCGAAACGCAAACCAGCTGTCAGGCGGAAACGGTCAGAGAAGTTAACCTGATCCTGAACGTAAGCAGAGAACTGGTTGTACTTCATGGTAGCCAGGAACTGGCCAGAACCGTCCATTGGGAAGGTAACGCCATAGCTTCTAGGAGCCTTGCCGTTCATGAAGTCGTCCATAGACTCGAATACATAGTAACCGGCAGAAGCAGCACCGAAGCCGTTGGTAGCCTTGTTGGTCTCGAACTG
>JABLTL010084989.1_pt1 | contig 19378 bp, 17 predicted proteins | sample 7160151 | NCBI WGS metagenome assembly JABLTL01 (sample SAMN14651223, study PRJNA627086) | human gut metagenome | isolation source: feces | host: Homo sapiens
CTTCTAATTCCGGAACATATGCTTTTATCCAAGATAATGAAGTTGTCATGTTTCTTTCTCCTATATTAATTCTTTCATAATTTTTCGTGCAGATTCGAAAATTATTCCTGCAAAGTTTTTCTTATACACTTCTTTCGTGCAGATTCGAAAATCTTTCCCTCAAAATTTTTCCTATGCACTTCTTTCGTGCAGATTCGAAAATCTGCGATTTTCTCATTGTCCGGCATTCGCCGTACAATCAGAGCTTTGACCATAAATACTCATTCAAGCCAGCTTGATTCGTATTTATGTTCCAACCTCTATCTGCACTTCTCAAAGCTAACGCTAAAACTGTTTCAAAAATCTGTCGTCATTTTCGTAAAGCAGACGCATATCGTCGATTTCATATTTTAACAGTGCGATACGCTCCAAACCTACACCAAATGCAAATCCGGAATATTCCTTTGGATCAATGCCGCTCATCTCAAGTACGTGCGGGTGAACCATGCCACAACCAAGAATCTCAATCCATCCTTCACCTTTACAGAAACGGCATCCTTTTCCACCACATTTGAAGCAAGTCACGTCTACCTCAGCACTCGGCTCTGTGAATGGGAAATGATGTGGACGGAATTTTACTTTTGTCTCAGGTCCGAACAGCTCTTTTGCAAACTCCTGCAGTGTTCCTTTCAGATCTGCAAATGTAACACCTTTATCGATAACCAGTCCCTCAATCTGATGGAAGGACGGAGAATGAGTTGCATCTACTTCATCGGCACGGAATACACGTCCCGGTGCGATCATACGGATCGGCAGTTTGCCCTGTTCCATCACTCGAACCTGTACCGGAGATGTCTGTGTACGAAGTACAATCTTGTCATTGATATAGAATGTATCCTGTTCATCTTTGGCCGGATGATTTGCCGGAATGTTCAGAGCCTCGAAGTTGTAGTAATCGTACTCTACTTCCGGTCCTTCTACGACTTCATATCCCATACCAACAAAGATACGCTCTACTTCTTCCAGGGCAATGGTATTCGGATGACCGTGGCCAACACGGTTTTTCTTTGCCGGAAGTGTAACGTCGATGACTTCTTTTTTCAGTTTATGTTCCAACTCCAACGCTTCCATTTTCTTTTTGGTTTCTTCTAATTTCTGTTCGATGGCTGCTCTTGTCTCATTTACCATCTGACCAACCAATGGACGCTCTTCCGGGCTGACATCTTTCATTCCTTTTAATACTGCAGTAAGCTCACCTTTTTTCCCGAGGAATGCAACACGGACATCATTTAATCCGTTTAATCCTTCTGAACTTTCGATAGAAGCAAGCGCTTTTTCTCTGATTTGCTTTAACTTGTCTTTCATCTCTTATCTCCTTTTACTTATTCATAAATGTATCAGATTGTTCTGTTTTATCATTTTGAGAAATATTGATTACACGGATTGTTCCGTGCTTTGCACTTCCACAATCCCATAAAAAAACGTCCCTTCACAAAGAAAGGGACGAAATAATTCCGCGGTACCACCCGACTTTCCGACATACATCGGACACTCTGATGCGTAACGTGCATGACCCGTCTGTCTCTACTGGACCTGTACGGCATTGCAAACCGTACATTCCCTGTTCAAAACAGCAGCTCCGATGGGAAATTCAGCAAATGTCTTTCCTTAAATGTACTCTCAGCCAACATACATTCTCTCTGTAATCCGATCATCTGCCTACTGACATCTTCTCAGCTTTTGTAACCTGGATTCTATTTCTCCGGTACAGCATACTATATACAGCATCCGGACAATCAATCAAAAACAGAAAGATTTGAAAATATACATATCTCCAAATCAAAACTAAAATTTATTCTAGCATAGCTTTTTTAAAACATCAAGCGTTTTTATCCTGTTCCCGTTCTTTTTTTCTCTGTCGCGCTTCCTGGATCTCCACCAGAAGAATTTCAAACAGATTATTCACTTCTGCACACACCAGAAAAATGTACATACTGATGTACAGCCAGAACATCAACAGGAAGATCGTAGTCAGACTGCCATATAAGGAAAATCCGTTAAAATAATCAACATATACAGACAGTCCAAAGGAAAATACATACCATGCGGCAGAACATCCCACCGCTCCAATAAGCTGGCTTTTAAACGTTGCAGTCCGGTTCGGCAATACTTTATAAATAAACATAAAGAATACGATCAATACAAAAAACAGGATCAGCAGCCGCAGTTTTAAAATGATATCCGTTACTATGGACAGAATTGGTGCATACTGTACGAGCATATTCTGGATTTTCCGGCCAAATACCAGAAATACCATCAGTAAAATGATGACAAGCACGAGGATCAATGTCTCGATCATTGCCCGGAAACGCAGTACAAACCAGTTTCGGGTCTCATCGGTATCGTATACAATATTCAGACCGTAACGAAGACTCTGAATCGACTTTGCAGCAGAATACACCGCAAAGATCACTGCGATTGGAAGCATTTTGGTCGAATTTGTATACACTTCATTTACCACATTGATCAGCATCGGCGTGATCTTGATCTGTCCCGGAAGTACCATCTGAATCACCGACAGTACTGTACTCTCACTCACTGGTGTGAACCGCAGCAGCGACAGAAATACCAGTAAAAACGGGATGGCTGACATTATGATAAACAGCGCTGCCTGCGCTGCGTAGGCACCAATATTATCTTTTTTCAGTTTTTGTAAAAAGAACCTTATCAAATGCTTATAATCCATAAGTTCTCCCCTTTTGTATCCAAAACAATTGTCTTTTGAATATTCACATTCCGATAGAATATCAGATTTTTTACATTTCATCAAGTTTTTTATTTACCAGCTCCTGTATACAGTTCTGTTCCCGGGAAAAATGTTCCAAGTATTTCCACATATCCCTTGCCGCTTTTTGCCATGCCATCCGCACCATACTGGCTCATACCGATCCCGTGTCCCAAACCGCCTCCATAGAGCACATAGATTCCGTGTTCTTCTGTATCAACCGAAAAAAATGCACTGGGAAGCATGTGGAAATTATGTGCAGAATTTCCGTTTTTATCTGTCAAAGTGGTACAAATGCTCCATAAAATATTCCGGATTGCATTTTCATTATATACATGTGCAATACCGTTTTCAAAAGTCAGACGCAGATCTGTGACACAGCCGGATTCCGATCTTGCATCAATGCCAAGATCAACTAGCGTTCCAAAAGATGTCAGATTCTCCGTCTGCACACCTGCTCCATCTGTCAGCACTACTTTTCCATCCCGGTGGCTGGCTGCCGTCTGTAATGTGTGCCGCAGTTTCTGCTCATTTCCTGCCAATTGCAACACAGCCCGCCATCGAAAAAAGCGGCTTTCACTGTCGTATGCTGTCACCTGGCCATCCCGCAAAAATATATCTGCAGATGATCCCATTCCTTCATTCTGTACAAGACTGTGAACCCCCAGATAAGGAAGTGCCTCCTGCTGCCATACTTCCAGACCGGTAGTATAACCACAGGACGTAGAAAAATAATAAATCGAGGCGATCATCCCCTGCCAGGTAAGAATTTGTCCGGCGGTAGCATACACGGCCTCCGTTGCCGCCGCATTTGCATTTTCCGGAAGGTATACCTGACAGTCAGTGGTATCGTCCACATCCGCATGATACATTTCATAAGCGGTTCCCAACACCTGTAACGCCGCATAGGTCCGGGCACAGACTGCCTGGGCTTTCAATGCTTCCGGTGCAAAAGATGCAGGCATCTCCCCAGGCACCACACCGCAGAGATAGTCTTCCATCCCAAGTTCATTCACAATCCAATATGTATTGCCATCTGCCTTTCGATATATATGCAGTTTTCCGGCATAGGTCCCCTGAACTGCTCCACCGGCATCTGTCAGACTTAATGTACCGCCATCTGTCGCTTCCACAACAACTTCATCGACCCCGTTCTGTGCCATCCACGTACCACAGTCTGCTGCTGTTTGGGCCGCAACAACCGCCTCCACACCGGAAGCAGATGCTTTCCATGTGGTACTTCCCAATACATACACTCCAGCACGTTCCGGCTTCTGTCCATGATCCTGCGTCAGTAGAACCCGCACCGTCTCCGGAATTGTAATCAGTCCCACTTTCGTGCCTGCGCTGTTCCCGGAAGCTGTTTTTTCCGGTGTTTTTCCCGCTTCTGCATCCATCTGTCCCACTTCCTGTTTGATTCCCAGCAGTACCTTCCCCTGCACATACGCCACATAGTGTTTTCCATACTCCATCCGACAGCTTTGCAGATCACAATCATAATTTCCATTGTCTGCTATGATACGCTGTTCTCCGGGAACTTTTCCAAGATATTGTACTTCCACTTCAGTTACGGTATCTTTCACCTGAAGAGTATCCAGAAGCAGTTCATAGTACATACACCATTGCGCTCTGCTCAATATCGTTTCATTCTTTTTCACAGAGGTACTATCAGTTGTACTAAAATGGTTCTGCAGCTGCATCACTGCTTCCTCATAACATCCTTCTACCCCCAGCACACTGCAAATTTGTTGCAGATCAGCCACAGTCAGAACATCCCGGACTTTTGGAATCACCAACTTTCGTGTTTCCTCCGGCGTCAGATATGCTGCCTGCAGATACCCTGCCAGTTCCGACGCATAAACCTCCTGATGAAGCTCCGTTGTCTGCTCCTGCTTTTCTTTTTCTTCCGCTGCTATCAAAAAGATTCCTGCAATCACAGCCATACTAAGGAAACACAACAGAAGCACCTTTCGACGCTTTCTTCGTTTTTTCTGTTTTTCCAGATATCTTCGTCCTGGCTGTCTGCAATCTGTTTCTGTTCTCATACACCTGTCCCCTCCACGCAACATCATATGGCTGTAAAAGGGAAAAAAGAACCGGACATGATGTTATTCACACCATGTCCGGCTTTATCTTTTGTGATTCAGTTCTTTCATCTTTTGTAACGCAGACATATCTCTATGCCTTTATCTTTTGTAACATTTTTCAGTTTTCTCTTTTGTGATCCCAGAGTGCCGTTCCTGCAATTTTGACTCCTAGCAAAGCTAGGGGGGATTCCGCAATCGGTCTTCTGCCTTCCACTGCGAATTCGGTGGCCTGGCATCCAGCCGACAATTTAAGATTCCCAAAAAGAAAATGTAGGTTCAAAATAACAGGGTTCTCGCACACCCCAGGAATCACTTCCGCTACATCTGATTATACTTTACTATGTGCATCCTGGCAATAAAAAATTCAAATTTTTTTTAGAAAATTCTGGATTCCGACTTCACGTTCGTTTTGCCATATTCCTTATTTTTCCAGAGAAAAAGCATAAGGTAAAAGTTCACCTAAGGATGCTGTGCGCTGAATTCCTTCGCATCCCAGCATGAGCACCTGAAAATCCAGGGAACAAAACTCTGCCATCACCTGGCGACAGACACCGCAGGGCGCTGTCGGCTGTTTGCTGTCACTGATAATAGCGATTGCTTCAAATTCACGAAATCCTTCCGAAACCGCTTTGAATATTGCGGTACGTTCTGCACAGTTTGTAGGACCATACGCTGAATTTTCGATATTGCACCCGGTAAATATCGTACCGTCTTTGCACCGCAGTGCCGCTCCTACATGAAAACCGGAGTAAGGAGCATAGGCCTGTTCTTTTGCTTCCTTTGCCTTCTGAATCAGTTCTGCGAACTCCATCTTATTCTCCGTCCTGCAACATTGCAATTGCACTGCTTGTACCGATCCGGCTGCATCCTGCACCGATATACAGTTCCATATCTTCTTTGGAACGGATACCGCCTGCCGCTTTGATCTTTACATTCGGTCCCACATGCTGCTTCATCAGTATCACATCCTCCAATGTAGCACCGCCGGTTCCGAATCCGGTTGAGGTCTTGATAAAATCCGCTCCGGCTTCTGTCACTGCTTCGCACATCCGGATTTTCTCTTCTTCCGTCAGATAACAGTTTTCAATAATCACTTTTAAGATCTTATCACCGGTTGCTTCCTTGAGCAGACGAATCTCCTCTGTTACCTGCGAATACTCCTGATTCTTTACCATACCAAGATTGATAACCATATCGATCTCATTCGCACCGTCTTCCAGTGCCTGACGTGTCTCTGCCAGTTTCGCCTCTGTACTTGCATTACCAAGCGGGAAACCGACTACTGTGCAAATGTTTAATTCCGGAAAATATTCATGTGCACGCTTTACATAGCTGCTTGGAATGCACACAGAAGCCATTCTGAAAAAACGTGCTTCCTGACACAACTGCTGGATTTCTTTCCAGGTTGTGACTGCCTTTAACGCAGTGTGATCCACAAATCTGTATAATTCTTCTTTTTTCATGTCTTTACCTCATTTTTACGAATGACTTCATGATAATATATTTTATACAAAAAATCTATACAAACTGATATTTTCAGAAATTGTTACAACAAAGAACCAGTTTTCTTCCGTTTCCGGGAAATAATCACCATAACTTATAAACTCCTGCCCAGAACACATAGAAAATCCCGCAGATAACCAAATCTGCGGGACTTTTTTAAAAAGTTGGGTATGTTAATGTTTTGGAATACTTCTTCTTGGTGATAAAATCTGAAATCCGGTCTTTTTATATAGAGTTCCCATAATGCCATCCGGTGCAACCATAATAACAACGATTGCGATAATACCAAGTACAATATTTGACATACCAGGATAGTTATACATAATCTGTACGATGATTACATATAATACAGATCCAACGATCGGACCTTCCATGGTTCCCAGTCCACCAATGATAACAGCAAATGTCATAGCGATCGTCCAGTTGATGGAAAAACCTGTGGATGGATTAATGTAAGCTGTCTGCATGTACTGTGCACCACCGATCAGTCCCATCATGAAGCATGCGATTACATAACATTTTAATTTTGTTTTATAAAGCTCTACACCCATAGTCTCAGCTGCAGATGCACTGTCACGAATGGCCATAAGCGCCAGACCGGTTTTTGTTCTCAGTAATCCGAATACAACCAAAACTGCGAGTACCGCAACAATCAATGCTGTGTAATATAACTGTTTATTAGACAGGGAAAATACAGTGCTGATACTCCAGTCCTGTGCATAACCTACAAATTTCCAGTTTGAGAAGAAAATATTTAATGCTTCTGCAATGATCCATGTTCCGATTGCAAAGTATACACCGCTCATCTTAAAGATTGCCGGAGATACTGCAAGTCCAAACAGTGCACAGATTACTGCACCGATGATGATCGCCACATAAATATTTACACCATAGTTTACTGAAAGAATGGTCAGTGAATAACCGCCGATTCCAATAAAAGCCTGCATACCGAGAGATAACATGCCGGCATAACCGCCAAGCAGGTTCCACATCTGGCTCATAGCCAGATACAGACACATCAGAGTAATAATATTCAGCAGATACGTTGAACCGACCTGCGGAATAATTACAAACATAACTGCGATAACTGCAATCAAAATGATCAGATTCATTTTTTTCTTCATATTCGTCAGCCCCCTTACTTTCTTACCGCAGAAGCTGCGAACAATCCATTTGGTCTCAATGCCAGTATTACAAGCAATACGATGTAAGCGATCAGCATCTGCACACCGGATCCAAAAATGTATCCTCCAACAATCTGAGCAACGCCAAGTACAATACCACCAATCAGAGTTCCGAACAAACTTCCCATACCTCCGATTACTACAACACCGAATGCAATGATCAGGTACTGTGTACCGGATGACGGATAAAATACGAATGTGGAACCAACTAACGTTCCTGCTATTGCTGTAATACCCATACAGATTACCATTGCAGCAGCGTAAGCCAGTTTTGTATTTACGCCCATAAGCTCTGCTGCCATTGTATCATCAGAGGTAGCACGGATGGCACGACCAAAGTTTGTTTTCTGCATTACCAGTGACAGACCGATGATAATAACACAAGCGATGATAAAACTTGTCAGATAACTTGCAGAAATAGATAATACGTCTGTAGTAACAACATTTTTGGATGACAGTGAGTTATTAATGGACTGGTTGTCCGCACTGAAGATTTTCAGCATCAGGTTGGACAGAAAAATGGAAAGTCCGAAGGTTACCAGCAGTGCCGGTGCCTCACCTTTATCCATAACCTTATTAACAAGGAACTGCTGTATCACGAAACCAAGTACACACATAACGACAACAGATACGATAACCGATACGATCAGATTACATCCAAGCGCTCTTGTCATAACAAGTGAAATATAAGTAGCAAGAATCATCAAATCTCCATGTGCCAGATTGGTCAGTCCCATAATACCGAAAACCAGAGACATACCGATACCAATCATGGAGTATAATCCTCCCAGGAGGATACCTGTAACAATACATTGAATCATAATTTCTCAACTCCTTTGTCTAACATGATCAGTGAGAAAATGTATTAATTCCGAAGTAAGCATCATTTACTTCATCTACACTTAACTCTTTAGATTTACCCTGCATTACAATTTTTCCTTCCAGAACCACATATGCGTAATCAGAGGATTTCAGTGAACGGTTTACATCCTGCTCAACGATCAGCATGGTCAGTCCGGTGTCAGCGATTTCTTTCAGTTTTTCATAAATATCATTGATAACAACCGGCGCAAGTCCCAGAGAAATCTCATCACAGAGAAGAATCTTAGGCTGTGTCATAATTCCACGGCCAATAGCAAGCATCTGTCTCTGTCCACCGGAAAGGAACGTTGACATCTGGTTTGCTTTCTCTTTCAGGATCGGGAACAGTTTATATACATTTTCCAGTCGCTGCATACGTTCGTCTTTCTTTGCAAGGTAGGCACCCATCAGAAGGTTATCCTGTACGGTCATTCGCTCAAAGCAGTGACTTCCTTCCGGAGCCATGGAAAGACCAAGGCGTGCGATCTGATTTGGTTTCTTGCCCGCAATATTCTGTCCGTCAAAAATAATATCTCCTTTTGTCGGTTTGTTGAGTCCACAGATAGTATTCATAATTGTGGATTTTCCGGCACCGTTCGCTCCGATCAGGGATACGATGGTACCAGGTTCTACATGAATTGATACGTCTTTCAGAGCAAGGAAATCTCCGTAATGAACATCAATATGATTTACTTCTAACAAACTCATTCGTCGTCTCCTCCTCCCATGTATACTCGTTTTACTTCTTTGGAATTCATAACATCCAGTGGTTTTCCAGTAATGACATCCACACCGTCAGCCAGAAGCATAACACGGTCGGTTCCTTCCAGCATGGTACGGATGATATGTTCGATCCAGATTACGCTGACACCTTCCCGCTTGATTTCTTTTACAAGATTGATGATCAGTCCTACCTCAGATTCTGTCAGACCACCACCAACCTCATCCAGCAGTAAAATCTTCGGCTCAGTAGCCAGTGCACGTCCGATTTCGAGACGTTTACGATCTAACAGTCCAAGTTTTCCTGCAAACAAATCCAATTTATCATCTAATTTAATAATTTTCGCTACTTTAAGGGCCTTTTCTTTTGCCTGTGCTTCGGACATACCAGCTCCGAATACACCACCAACCATAATATTTTCAAATACGGTCATCTGTTCAAATGGTCTCGGCACCTGGAATGTTCTTCCGATACCGCCACGACACCGTTCTGTCACACCTTCATTTGCAATATCCTTTCCATCAAAAATCATGGTACCACCGGTTGGTTTCAAAATACCGGTCAGGATGTTCAACATAACTGTTTTTCCTGCACCGTTTGGTCCGATCACACCAAGTACCTCATTCTCGCCAAGTTCAAAATTGATACTTTTTAATACATGATTGCTTCCGAATGAGATGCTCAGGTCTTTTACCGTTAAGATTGCACTCAAAACCCTATACCTCCCTGTCAAATTTCTCTTATGAGAAGAATAACCGTCAGAAAACACATTACCTTTCCGACGGTTACCTCCTTTTATCTAATCAGGATTTTTCCTGATCGTGTTCGTTACAATACTGAAATCTGCATTACTTTAAAACTCTGAGTTCAGATGTAACCGGGCAATCCGGAACCTGCGTGTTTGCAATAATGTTCTGTGTCCATGTTCCATCATCATTGTATGTCCACTGACCTGTTACAAGGTTCTGAACGGAGTAATGTTTGTCATTATAGTTTACATTACCGATAATTGTATCAACATTAAGTTCATCTGCTGCTGCACAAAGTTTTTTTGTATCAAGAGAACCTGCATTTTTCAGTACGTTATAAAGGATCTCTACGTTTGCGTAATCATAACCTGCTGTAGCCGGTGCGTATTTGTCGCCTGTCAGCTCCATCCATTTATCACCGATTTCTTTACATGTCTGTCCGGAGATAGAAGAGATATATGGATGATTCGGTGTCCACCAAACTTCGGAGCAAAGTCCGTCAGCCAGTCCGTTCGCACCTGCGGAGTCAACATCTTCTTTGAACAGTGTAGCTTTTGCAACAGTACATACCTTCGGCATATATCCGGAAGATTTCAGCTGTGAATAGAAAGTACCAAAATCAGATGTAAGCATAACGCCGACAACTGCGTCACAGCCTTCTTTTTTCAGATTATTGATAATAGATGTATAATCTGTTGCTCCGGATGTATAAGCACCCGGATCATATGCTTCGTAACCGTTGGAGTTTGCAAAATCAGAAATTGCGTTGATCATTGTCTGACCTTCTGTATCTGTTGCGTGCATTACACCGACTTTTCCTCCTGCGATGCCTGCTGCATCCCATGCATCCTTAAAGCAGGAAAGTTCATTCTCTGTATTGAATCCTGCATGGTAGCTATATTTGTAATCAGAAGTTGCCCATGCCTCATCCGGTGTATCAACAGATAAACATACAACGCCTGCTCTCTCACAAGCGGCTGCAACCGGAACTGTTGTATCTGCTGTATGAGATGTGATCATAATATCAATATTTTTGCTGGAAATCAGGTTGTTAGCTGCTTCAGATGCTTTTGTTGCATTAGACTCGGAATCGGCAACCACCAGTTCTAATTTCTTTGCTGTTCCATCAACTTCAATTCCGCCTGCCTCATTAATCTGATCCAGTGCATACTGTGTCATTTCCTGTGTACCGGCACCAAATGCTGCAAGTGCTCCGGTCTCCGGAATAACGATACCAACTTTGATGGTATCCCCTGATGAACCTTTGGATGCGCTGCCGCCGTCGCCGGAACCCCCGTCCCCGCTTCCACATGCTGCTAATGATCCGATCATCATTACGGACATTACAACTGCTGCAAGTCTTGCTAATCTCTTTTTCATATTTTTTACCCTCCTCTGAAAGACCTCTCTAGTATCCTTTCGGTGTCTACATTGTATCTGATTTTTGTACAAAAAAAAATCCGAAAAAATTCAGATTTTATTGAATTTATTCGGATTTCTAAAAAAAATATTAATTTTTTTCTGTTATATTTTATTTTTGCACAATTAAAAGTAGTTTTTCGCTTCTTTATTGTTATTTTTGCATATATTTTTGTGCTTCTTCTATAAATTTCTGTGCATTCAGTTCTCCGGCAAACAGTTTTTTGGTCAGATTCCGCCAACTGTCCCCTGTTTCCTGTGGAAGCTGGGAATACCAGTCCGGTGTGATCTTTTTTGCGGATGCAATCATCTCATTCAAATCTGATACCGGTTTGACCACATCACTTGTTTGCGGATATGTAAGATCCAGAAGATTCTGATAGCCATATTCCGTCACATTGATTTCATTTACCTGTTGAGAAAATTCCATGCAGATTTCTGCCGCATCTTCTTTGTATTCAGATTTTTCATTGATGCAGATGCCCGGTGTCAGGGAATGATTCATATCCATCAGATACTGACCGTATGTCTCATTATAAGTTTCCGTGCAGGACGGAAACTGTCCCACAAGAAATCCATGTTCTCCCATATTATGGATCAGATGATAAATGATTGCAGACTGATGTGGAAAAAGCACCGCTTTTTTATTGATAAAATTCCGAACAGCTTCTGCCTCCCCCGTTTCCATATAGTTTTCCGGAAACGCATGGTTTTGCACCAGCCATTCCACCTTCTGTGCTGCTTCAAGAAAAACCGGATCCATAAAATCAATGGTTCCATTCTCCCATTTTTCATATGCATAAGGATCTATCCTGTTCACAATCATTCCGTACAGCATTTCTCCCAGATAGTTGTCCTTTTCTCCCAGTTCCAGTACAGCATAGGAAGTATCATGTGCCACATTATATGCAGCCACCTGTCTCACCAGCATCTCAAGTTCTTCCCAGGTCTGTGGAATCTGATTAATTCCAAGTTCTGTCATCAGACTCTGATTACCGTAAAGCACCTCGTATCCATCGGACAGACACGGAATGATATAATGCACGCCATCCTTATAGGGCTGAATATATTCTTCCTTAAATGGTGCCTGACTGATATAATCATCCACCGGCATACAGGCTCCTGCATCAAACAGATATCCCGGATAAGAGCCACCCCATACAAGAAAAATATCCGGAAGTTCATTGCAGATAAGTGCCACCTTCAGTTTATCCTTCAGCTGCTCGGTGGAATAAGATTTTACGTTAATATCATAACCGTATTTTTCTGCCAACGTATCCCATAAAAATACATAATAGGCACCTGGAACATTTTTATCAAAAAATGTCCATACCTCAAGTTCTGCTCTTGCCGGTTCCTGCTGTGCTACACTTTTCGTCTGAGTACATCCTCCCAGAAATACAGCTAAAAATACAGCACTTAGTAACGCCACAATCACTTTGCAGTGTAACTTTCTCATTCCCATTTTCGCACCACTCTCCCGTCTTATTATCCTTCACCCGTGCCATTCACAAAATACCATTTCAAGCTTCATGATTCATTCTTCAAAAAATATCGTCCGCAACCCCATCTCTTTTATTTTACAAAAAAACAGTCGTATTGTAAAATGAATCTATGTAAATCTTACACATAAAGGAGAAGTTATGAAAAAAGCACACAACGGAAAACAGTTTCCTTTCTTTCATATATTTAATAAACTGTCTGATTCTATCAGTTTCACGCAACGGCTGTTTTTGTCATTTATTTTTATTGCCGTCCCTGTAATGGCTGCGCTGTTTATCGGCTCATTTCTGTTTCTGCAGAGCAGCATCCATCAGAGTATCGAACAGACGCAGGCTATTGAAGTACAGAAGCTAAATACACAATTATTGGCCATGTTCAACGATGTGGAAAATATTTCCCGGGAAATGGTTTATAATTCTGATATCCAGAAATTTATGCAGGACGCAGCCGCCGGAGACCCTTATCCGGAAGACCACAGCACTGCCTACTATGTCAACGCCTTCGTTGCAAACCGTGACTACATCAACAGTATGGTACTCACCGGTATGGATCACACCCTTTTTTCCACAGAACTTGCCTACACGGATGTTTCTTCTTTTCAGAACATCCAGGACAAATGGTGGTTTCCTTCTCTGCAAAAATCTGATATTTCCTATCAGTGGTTTCCTTATGCCTTTTTAAGTGCAAAAACTTATCAGTCACAGGAAAACAAAGAAATTCCAAATCAAATTAATACACTGATGCTCACACGACCGGTTTTCAGTACCGCAGACTATCAGACACAGCTTGGCTATCTGATGATCTATCTGGATGACGAATATATCCAGAACCTGTGGCATCAGATTTCCTTTGGAAACAGCACCAATGCATTTCTGATGGATGCGGATAACAACGTCATTATTTCCAATGTCAGCATGAAAGATTATTCCGGGATTCTGGATGAACATCTTGTACCAGAAAAAAGTGGGATTATTTCCTGGAAAAAGGAACAGTACGTTGTCACCAGCAGCAATCTGAACCACAACCGCTGGAAATCATGCATGATCACTCCATACAAGGAAGTTAATCACAATGCTTCTGTACTTATGAGCGAACTGGTGCTGATGATTGCCGTGATCATCCTGATTCTGTTTCTCGTATCCCGCTACAGTGCCAATAATATGGCCCGGCCAATCATCAGCCTATCCAGATTAATGGATACTTACCACGGATTTGATGATAAAACCATCGATACCCGTCAGATTTCTGCCTACAAAATCCGCACGGACGAAATTGGCCAAATGTACCGTTCTTATGAACAGTTAGAGGATCGTTTAAATACACTGATCCAGGAAAACTATGTAAAAAACATTGAAAAAAAAGATGCTGAACTTGCTCTGCTGCAAAGTCAGATCAATCCGCATTTTTTGTACAATACCTTAGACTCCATCAACTGGATTGCTCTGACAAACGGGCAGGATGAAATCAGTGAAATGATCACTGCTCTTTCTGATACCTTCCGGCTGAGTCTGATGAAAAATAACAGTCCGTTCACAGAACTGAATCAGGAAATCCGCTATATCCAAAGCTATCTGGTACTGCAGAAATTCCGTTATGAAGACCGGCTCACCTATCACTTTGATCTGCCGGAACCGATTCCGCACATTTTTATCCCACGGTTCATCCTGCAGCCCATCATTGAAAACGCACTAAAACACGGCATCGGTCAGTTAGAACATGGTGGACGACTGAAAATATCCATCTCGGTGGATGACTTCACACACATCATCATCCGCAATGACGGCACTAACATTAATCTGGAAAAAATGCAGCGTCTCCTTGCTTTTGATCCAAATGACCCAACACTGCTGAATTTTGAAAATGAAGGTTACGGTGTCCAGAATATCAATCGCAGGATCAAGCTGATCTGCGGTGCGAACTATGGCCTTACATACAAAAGAACCGACAGTCAGACGATATGTACCATCCTTCTGCCGGTTCGCACCAGTGGAGTATAATTTTAGCCAGCACTCCGTTTCGGTCAGCGTTGAGCTTCCCACTGAGATTACTTTTTCTTGCGATAACTGGAGAGTGTCTTTCCGGTATGTTTTTTGAAAATCTGTGAGAAATATGCATAGTCATTATAACCGACAGCGTTGGAAACCTCGTACATTTTCATATCCGTACCGGTCAGATACTCTTTTGCTTTCTCAATGCGAAGATTGGTCACATAATTGATAAAGGTAACTCCAAGTTCTTTCTTAAAAATATCACACAGATAATTTTTACTAATATTGATATTTTCCGCCACATCCAGCAGAGAAATGTTTTCATGAAAATGTGCATTAATATAATCCAGTGCCGCACGAATCATCTTGGAAGGTGCTGCCATTTCCTGTACCGCAATCTGTTCGGCCACAGTCACAAGCTTCTTTTCCACCAGATTTCTCTGAATTTCCATAGATGGATATTCCCGTTTTAATACATGCAGATCCAGTTCCCTGTGCGAAACAATCTGCTGATCCAGACCAAATTTAAACTGTAGCTGATAAACACGAAGCAGAATCAGAAATGTAACACTGCAACTGTAATCAAGCAGCAGAATTGGAATCTTATCCTCTGGCAGTTCATAAATTTTCTGCAAAATATATGACAATCCCTCCATCTCTCCGGTGGTAATCATATGGAATAATGTTTCAATTTCCTCATACGGCATATGAATATTGATTTCATCCGTCTGAATCGGGTTTGCCGCAGAATGTTCATCAATATTTGCTCTCTGCATAAAAATCCGTCGGATACAGTCATTCCTTGCCCGAAACAATTCCCGAATTCCGTAATACATATGACTGATGCCACACACAAGCTGGATTCCTTTCTGTCGTTTTTCTTCAACAAGAAGACTTGTCTCCTGACGAACCATCTCCTCATCGGACGCTTTCATGTTATAGACGTAAAAATACAGACTCTCATCGGACAAAAACGCTTCCACAAAACCAAAATCTGCAAATTTTCCTTCACTGTCCCGAATCAATTTTCCAATCTCTGACATATAGTCTCCGTGCAGATAAGCCTGATCAAAATCAACCTTTACCAGCAAAAAATCTGTATCAAACACATCCATTGTATGGTGTTTTTGCAATGTCTGATACAATTTTTCGTCAAACACATTGTCTTCTGCCAGAGATAAGAAAAAGCGATTTTTCAGTTCTGTGTAGCTATTTTGCAAAAGCAGTGCCATATTATCTGCCTGCTGTTTCTGTGTTTTCTTTTCCTCCAGTTTTGCATGCATTGTATCCAACATCTGCTGAAAATCATCTTTTTTGATCGGTTTAAGCAGATAATCACTAACACCGATTTTCACCGCACTCTGGGCAAAACCAAAATCTCCGTATCCGGACAAAATAACAATTTCGCTTTCCGGCAGCAATTGCTTCGCTTCTGCGGCAAAATCCAATCCGCTCATCTGCGGCATTTTAATATCTGTGATCATCAGATCCGGTTGCAATCCCGGCAGAGACTCCAGTGCTTTCTGTGGATTCTGGAACACTCCTACCACCTGAAACCCGGATTTTTCAAGATCAAAAACTTTCTGTATTCCCCGCGTTACAATTTCTTCATCATCCAGTAATAATAATCGATACATAACTTCCCCTATTTTATCCAAACGAAAAAATATGCAACGATCCAGAGACAAAGGCGATTTTCTTAAATATGTTCATTTACCCAAATGCGAACCACATATTTAATGAAAATCACCCTGCTTCTGAATTGTTACATATATTTTTTCTTTGCTTTGCTTAATTGTGTCAAAAACCACACGATTCCCACCACAAATACTGCAATTCCTATGGCTTTGGCCATCTGCATTTTCAGAAACGCTTCTACAGCTAATTCATATAGGCCATATCCAGCGCAAATAAATCCAAAGATCATGGTCTTTGGTGCCATCCGTTCACAGAACTCTTTTGGCTGACGAATCCGCACCAGATCCTGCTGCGACACAAGCCACTGCGGCACCTGATGATTCTGTCGCATTTTCCGTGCAGTCGTAATGGAATAAATGCCATACACGATCAGAATAAAATCAAATATGGTCATAATTCCGGTATTCCCCATAGCTGCTGCTACCATATTAAATGATTCTCCTATCTTATCTCAAGAAACTCCTTCACAACTTTTGGCATCTCATCCACTTCGCATACTGTCTTATGAAGTACCGCTGCACTGCGGATATCCTCGATGGCCTGCGGAACTTTCACATTTGCGATCTTGGAAAGTTCATCCACGAGTTCAAAATCTGTCATGGAATCATATTTCTCATCAATGGCATCCATAACGCTTCTTGTGAATTTGAACGGACTTGCCGTAGATGCGATAACTGTTTTGGTCTCATCTTTTGTCTCTGCTTTATATTTTCCATATACACCGGCTGCTACTGCAGTATGTGTATCGATGACATAACCTGTCTTCTCATATAATGCGGAGATCACCTCAGCAGTCTCTTTCTCTGTGGTGTAATTTCCGTAGAAGTTCTCTAACTGAGCTTTCATCTCGTCTGTGATGGTATATTTTCCATCTGTGGATAATGCTGCCATCAGTTTTGCATTTTCCTCCGCATTCTCGCCAGCAATACGGTAGATCAGACGCTCCAGGTTGCTGGAGATCAGGATATCCATAGACGGAGAAGAAGTCAGGATAAATTCACGGTTTCTGTCATACTCACCGGTACGGAAGAAATCATATAAGACTTTGTTCTCATTAGAGGCACAAATTAATTTTGCAATCGGAAGTCCCATATTTTTTGCATAAAAAGCTGCTAAAATATTTCCAAAGTTTCCGGTCGGAACTACCACATTGATTGGCTCCCCTGCTGCGATTCTGCCGTTCGCATACATTTTTGCATATGCATATACATAGTAAACAATCTGTGGAACGAGGCGTCCGATGTTGATGGAGTTTGCAGAAGAAAAACGATAGCCTGCCTGAAGCAGTTCCGCTTTCATCTCCGGATCAGAAAACATCTGTTTTACACCGGTCTGTGCCTGGTCAAAGTTTCCATGAATTCCTACAACGAATGTATTGTCACCCTTCTGGGTCACCATCTGTTTTTCCTGGATCGGGCTGACACCGTTCTTCGGGTAAAATACAATAATCTTGGTTCCTTCTACATCTGCAAAGCCTGCCAGTGCTGCTTTTCCGGTATCTCCGGAAGTTGCAGTCAGGATAACGATATCCTCTTTCACTTCATTTTTGCGGGCTGCTGTGATCAGCAAATGCGGAAGAATGGATAATGCCATATCTTTGAATGCAATGGTTGCACCATGGAACAGCTCCAGATAATAAGCACCATCTGCTTCTACTAACGGTGCGATCTCCGGTGTGTCAAATTTGGAATCATAAGCACGATCGATACAGTTTTTCAGTTCTTCCCCTGTAAAATCTGTCAGAAATCTGCTCATAACTGCGTATGCAGTCTCCTGATAACTCATTTTTGCCAGTTCCTCTACCGGAATATCCAGTTTCGGGATTTCTGTCGGCACATACAATCCTCCATGCTTTGCCAGTCCGTTTAAAATTGCCTGGGAGGCAGTTACTTTCTCTGATGCATCTCTGGTATTTGCATATAAAATTGCCATAATTTCTTCCTTTCTCTGCTGTCGCATTTTCACTTTTTTTACAATTCATAACACAATAATTTGTATTTCATCACTTTAATGTAATAATTTAAATTATTGAACAGTATTTTATCATACACATTTTTAAAATACAAGTAGAAAGAGTCTGAACTTTAACGGATATTCGCAATTCGCTCGCTGCTTGCTCATGAACGCAGTCGCTTTGCGACCTGCGTTCAAAAAAATCAGAGAAAACTGTGTATACACAATTCTCTCTGATTCTCCTTTTGCTTCTGATCTAGTTTCTGTCAGTCAGCCATTTTTATTTTCGTTTGCTGTTAATGTAGTTTACCAGGCCCTCACTGTCAATGATTTTCTGCATAAACGGTGGAAAAGCCTGTCCCTGGTATTCCGTTCCTTTTGTACGGTCATAGATTTTACCGCTGTCGAAATCGATTTCTACCTCATCACCTTCTTCAATCTCACGGGATGCTTCCGGACACTCAATGATCGGAAGTCCGATATTGATGGCATTACGATAAAAAATACGTGCAAATGTCTCTGCGATGATGCAGCTGACACCTGCGGTCTTTAAGCATAACGGTGCATGTTCTCTGGAAGAACCGCATCCGAAGTTCTTTCTTGCCACGATGATGTCACCCGGCTGTACACGCTGTGTAAAAGTCGGATCGATGTCAACCATTGCGTGAGTTGCCAGCTCCTGAGCGTCAAATGAATTCAGATATCTTGCCGGAATGATTACGTCGGTATCTACGTTGTCACCATATTTAAATACATGTCCTTTTGCTGCTTTCATTATTTGTCACCTACTTTCTCAGGATTTGCAATATAACCTGCAATCGCACTAGCTGCTGCCACTTCCGGGGATGCCAGATAGATCAGGGACTCTACATCTCCCATTCTTCCGACAAAGTTACGGTTTGTGGTAGATACACATTTCTCACCCGGAGCCATAACACCCATATGACC
>JABLTL010152069.1_pt1 | contig 19332 bp, 16 predicted proteins | sample 7160151 | NCBI WGS metagenome assembly JABLTL01 (sample SAMN14651223, study PRJNA627086) | human gut metagenome | isolation source: feces | host: Homo sapiens
AAGATCAGCATTACAGATCCTGAGATCTTTAAGGGCAACAGAGCTGTTACTTGGAACACAGAGATCCTTAATGGTACAATTACAGTTGAAGGCGATGTTACAACAACATCTACAACAACTAAGGCTACTACTACCACAAAAACAACTACAATAACTTCCACAACTACTACAAGCACAACAACTTCAAGAGCAACAACAACTACAACAGCCGCTGCTGCAACTACTACCACAACAACAGTTCTTCCTGCTACTGGTACAGTTGAGTGGGTAATTCCTACTGTTGAGGCTCAGCCCGGCGATAAGGTAACTATGGACGTTACTGTTAAGGGTTCTTCACTCTCAGTTGCCGGTGCTCAGTTCGATGTTGACGCTGCTTCACCTATCGAGTACAACTCGGCTACAGGTTCTGCTGCTTACGATTCCACACTCGTTGCTAACAATGATACTCAGGAATTCGCATTCGGTCAGGGCGTAGGCAACGGCGTTACAGCTAAGAATGACGATGTTGTTCTTACTCTTACTTACACAGTTCCGAACGGCACTGCTGACGGAACATATCCTGTAACATGGGATAACGCATTTATCACAGACACAAACGGACTGGATGTAACGGATAAGGTTACTCTTACAGACGGCGCTATCATCGTTAAGGCTCCTAAGTTTGACGGTGAGATCGCATGGGTTCTCGATAAGGTAACTGCTAAGCCGGGCGAGACAGTATCACTCAGAGCTATCGTTTCTGATCCTGACGGAGCTGCTCTTCCTGTAGCCGGTGCACAGTTCAATATCAACGCTGCTTCTCCTATCGAGTATGTTTCAATCGATGGAACTACAGCTTATGATTCAAAGGTCGTTTCTAACGATTCTCTCAAGGAATTTGCTTTCGGCAATGGCGTAGGTAATGGTGTAGCTGCTGCGGACGGCTCAGTCGTTCTCACACTTACATACACAGTTCCTGACAATTGCCCTGCAGGCGAATATCCTGTTAAGTGGTCTGATGCATTCATCAGCGACACAAACGGAAATTCTCTCACAGATCAGATCTCACTCGTTGACGGTCTTATCACAGTAGAGGATACAACAATTGAAGGCGAAGTTACATGGACAATTCCTGAGAAGGTAGCAAGACCCGGTGATGTTGTTGAAATGGAAGTACTCGTTTCAGACAGCTCGGTTCCCGGACTCCCTGTAGCAGGCGCTCAGTTCAATATCAACGCTGCTGATCCTATCGGCTACGTTGCTGCAACAGGTTCTTCTGCTTACGGAGATACTCTCGTTGCTAACGATTCCACAAAGGAATTTGCATTCGCTAATGTTGACGGCAAGGGTACTGCAGCAACTGACGGTTCTGTAGTTCTCAAGCTCACATACACAGTTCCTAAGGACTGCAAGGCTGGCGAATATCCCGTTGAGTGGTCTAACGCATTCATCTCTGATGAGTACGGCAGAGACATCACTTCAATGGTAAAGCTTGTTGACGGTAAGATTATTGTTGTTGAGGATACAACAACTACTACAACTACAACTTCTACAACAACTACCACAAGCACAACTACATCAACTACAACTTCTACAACAACTACTACAAGCACAACTACATCAACTACAACTTCTACAACAACAAGCACAACAACTACTACAACCACAACTACAACAACTACTGTTACAACTCAGGAAGGTGCTATCATCTGGAGAGCTGAAACAGTAACTGCTAAGCCCGGTGATACAGTAAAGCTCAACGTTAAGGTTGTTGACAACAGAAACGTTGGTCTCAAGATCGGCGGTGCTCAGTTCGTAATCAACAATGCAAGCCCGATCGAATATGTTTCGGCTGAAGGCTCTGTAGCTTACGACGACACTCTCGTAGCAAACGATTCCACAAAGGAATTCGCATTTGCTGACGCTATGGGTTCTGCAACAGCAGGCGCTAATGACGCTGATGTAATCACTCTTACATACAAGGTTCCTGATGATTGTGCAGCAGGCAGATATCCTGTAACAATTGACAACCTCTTTGTAAGTGATGAAAACGGCATTGACATCTCTCTCAAGGTTATCCCTGAGGACGGTGCAATTATCGTTGAAGTTCCTACTACAACTACAACGACAACTACAACAACTACCACCACAACAACAACTACAAGCACTACTACATCAACAACAACTTCTACTACAACTACAACAACCACAACAACCACAACAACTACTACCACAACAACTACAACTACAACAACAGGCACAACAACAACTATCCAGCCCGGTGCAATTGTTTGGAGAATCGATACTGTAACCGCTAAGCCCGGTGACACAGTAACACTCAACATGGTTGTTGAGGATCCTAACGCAGTTGCTCTTAAGGTCGGCGGTGCTCAGTTCATAATCAAGGGAACATCTCCTATCGATTATGAGACAGCTGATGGTTCTGCTGCTTACGGTGATACCCTCGTAGCAAACCACACAAATAATGAGTACGCATTTGCAAACGCTAACGGCTCTTCTACTGTAGGCGCTGACGGCGCAAATGTAATCACACTTACATATAAGGTTCCTGATGATTGTGCAGCAGGCAGATATCCTGTAACGATCAGCGACCTCTTTGTAAGCGACGAGAACGGCAATGATATAACAAGCAGCATTATTACTTATAATGGTGCGATCATCATTGAAGCTCCCACAACAACTACTACCACAACAACTACAACATCAACAACAACTGCTGACGCAACAACTACAACAACTTCTACAACTACAAGCACAACAACTTCTGGCACAACAACTACAACATCAACAACAACTTCCGGCACAACTACAACAACAACTACAACTACCAGTGGCACAACCACAACAACCACAACTTCTGTAGTTGAGGTTTATGCTGAGATCGAAACAACTGAAGGTTACTACTTCAGCCACGATAACGGCACTCGCGCTAACGGTGTTGAAGGCGGCTTCTCCAAGAATCAGATCACAAGCATCAAGCTCTACAACGTTCTCAGCAATGGTGAAACAGTTGAAGTAGACGCTGATCCTTCAAAGATCAACTTCAATGGCGAAACACCTTATACACAGTACACAGCAAGAGAACATGCAGGCGCACCTACTCGTGATGAGTTCATCTACAATGTACCTGTTTACTATCAGCTCGACGATACAACAAATATCCAGCTCAGAGCTAAGAGCACTGACGGCAACGCCGGTGAACCTCTTACAATTGAAGCTTACATTGGTGTAAAGGGCGATACTGACCTCAACAACATTGTTGACTCAAGAGACTCTTCTGCGATACTCACATACTACGCAAACATCATGACTGTTAACTATACTCCTGAAACCCGTCAGCTTTCAACGAGCAAACTGGTAACAGGCCCTGATGATAAGCTTGATAACCTCGCAGCATTACTTGCTGACGTTAATGCAAATGAGTGGGCAGAGGACAACTGGAAGCTTACAAGAGCCGATAGAACAAACCTGGAGACAGGCGCAGCGATCGACTCTCGTGACGCATCTTATATCCTCACATTCTATGCAGACCGTATTGCAACATCTAACCCGATCTTCAACCAGATGGATGATCAGCAGCTCTGGGATTACGTTGTTCCGGACAGATTTAAGGGTTAATCTGTAATATGTTTAGAAAAGCAGACCTTCGGGTCTGCTTTTTCTTATAATGGAAAGACTTATGGCAGCAATTCCATATTGACACTTTCGGCCTATGGTGGTATACTGTACACAGACGAAAAACAATGGTTTTTCGCAGAAATATGTAAAACGGAAGCTATGTACAACTTGTGAAATAAGCACAAAAACTCCTTTGAATAATCCTCAATTATTTTATAAAAAAATACCCCTTTAAACTTGACTTATTTCCATTTATGTGATAAAATGAAATTATGAATTTTGGGGATTGGTGTATGTAAATGCGCCCATATGCCTGAAATCGGCTCTGCAAAGAGCGGGGATTGAACAGAATTTCTGCTTAGAAAGAGCAAAAAATATGTTAGAGAGGTATAGAACAATGAAGAATTCATTATTCAAGAGAGCCGTTGCCGCAGTTGCTACTGTTCCGCTCGCTCTCACACAGTGCTTGACCTGTACATCTTTTGCAGCTTCTACTGATGCAGTAAAGGTGACCGGAGACGCGATTAAGGCTGAGGCAAGTGCAGACACTTCTGTTACACTTGACAATATGCTCTACATTGCTCCTGATGATGCTGATCAGAAGTCTGATTGGAATCTTACACTTAGCAGTGCTCTTGACAAAATCGTTTCAAACGGAAATACAACAGGAACACTTGACATCACTGGTTTTGCAAACGCACTTGCTTCGCGCGCTGGTCAGTATTCAGATCTTGCTAAGGCAATGTTCGCTCAGGTTGAAGGCGTTGCTTACAGAGTAACTGATGACGGCGATATCCTTATTGCAGCTAAGGTTAATAACCTTGCAGCAGCTCTCCAGAGCGATGTAAACAAGGCTCTCGGTAAGAAAGTTAAGGAGCTTGCTGATAAGTACAATGCTCCCGAGCTTGCAAATATCGACTTTGCAAAGGTTGATATTTCAGGTACAGTAGAGGTTACTATCAAGACTTCTGAACTCGCAGGCGGCACAAAGTTCACTGTTGATGTTGCTTTCGCAGCAGAAGACGGCAAGACATACACAGTTTATGATGCTATCAATACATATGCTGCCGGCAAGCTTGCTGAACTCAAGAACACAGCTTACACAACAATTGATTCTATCGATGGAATCGATAAGGATGCTGTAAAGGCTGACGTAGATGCTGCAATGGCAGAATACGTTAATATGTTCAATACAGCAACAAAGAATTTAGGCAAGGTATTCACAGCTAACAGATCAAAGACAGATACAAATGTTGCAGGTCTTATTTCTGCTGCTAAGAACTACCTCAAGAAGAACTACAATAAGACTTTCACAGGTTCTACTGCTTCTGAGGTTCTCGCTACAAACACAGTAGGCGGACTTTACAACAATGCACTCGCTCAGATCAATGCAGCAGCTTCACCTTACACAGTTGATGTTGATGCAGCAACACTCGGTGCATTCCTTGACTCACTCACAAATGTTGATTACTCGATCGCTGGCGGTGTAGGTTCACTTTCAGGCAGATTTGAGGATGCTGAGAAGGAAGCTGTTAAGGCTTACGTTGAGGCACAGGGCAATGTATTTGTTGATTCTTACAAGGAGATTACAGGCGTTGTTGATTTCGGCGGCATAAAGGCTGCTGATGCAAGTTCTGTATCTGTTGAAGTTAAGAGAATTCTCGTAACTGAGACTACAACTACTACAACAACAGGTGATACAACGACAACAACTTCAACAACTACAACATCATCAGATACAACAACTACATCTGCAACTACAACGTCATCATCGAATACAACAACTACATCTGCAACCACAACATCGTCTGATACAACAACTACATCTGCAACTACAACATCGTCTGATACAACAACTACATCTGCAACTACAACTTCATCATCAGATACAACAACTACATCTACAACCACAACATCGTCGAATACAACTACTACAACTACTACAACTACTACAACTACTACAACTACTACAACTACCACAACAACTACTAATGTAGTTACAAGTGTAAGTACTTACTATGTAACAGCTGATACAGATTATGCTTTCTACCTCAACACTGAGGAGACATTCAGCGAGGAACAGGTTAAGAACGCTAAGGTTCACGTTTCTTACGTTGATGTTACTACAGATGAGGAAGGAAATGTTGTTTCTATTAGCGATCCTGTAGAGGAAGATATTGATATCGCAAACATTGGTTTTGGCGATGCAACTCCTGAAAACACATATGTTGCAGACAGAACTGACGGCTTTGATTATGATGTAACCCTTACTTACGAGGGCGAGGACATCACTGCTCCTGACGGCACAGTTCTCCTTGCAAACGGTGCTGCTCTTGCAAACGAGGCTGGAGAGAAGATCACTGTTAAGGCATACATCGGCGTAAAGGGCGATGCAAACCTCGACAATAAGGTTGACGCTGTTGACGCATCTGCGATCCTTACTTACTATGCAAACCTTCTTACAGGTCAGTCTGCTGAGGAAACAGTTCTTTCAACAAGCCTGCTTGCTAAGAATGATCCTGTCTATGAACAGTTCGCTGCATTCCTTGCAGACGTAAATGCTCCTCTTAGCGACAGAGCTAAGACTAAGGAAGACAGAGGCACAGAACTCAATTCAATTGACTCTTCTTACATCCTTACATTTGCCACTGACAGAGCTGCTACTGAAAACGAGAAGTACAACACTCTTACAGACAAGGAACTTTGGGAGCTTGTTCTTGGCAACAAGTAATTATTAAAACGCATTCTATCTGCCGTCACAACGGCGGCAGATAAAATAAATTAATTTTTTGAAAGGAAATAAATCATTATGAAGAAGAATTCTTTAATGAAGGCTCTTTCAGCAGTTGCAGTTTCTGCTGTTGCACTTTCTGCAGCTTCTATGTCAGCTTTTGCTGGTGATTACACAATCAAGGATGGCTTTGATGCTGATGCTTCAACAGCTAAGCCTACACTCACAATTGCTAACTACGAGGCAAAGGCTGGCGATACAGTTACAGTATCTGTAGAGCTTAACAGTAATTCTGCTGAGGCTTTCTTTGCATCAACAGGTATGCATTTCAACTTTGACTCACGTCTTAAACTCGTTCCTAACGAGGATGCCGAAGTTGCTACACTCGGCTCTGCAACAAGCAAGCTTGGTTATGCTCTCGTTGAGAACGGCAGCGGTTTTGTTATTACAACTGCTGGCGATCGCAACAAGGGTAAGAATGGTACATTCCTTACATTTGATGTAACTGTTCCTGCTGATGCTCAGCCTGGCGATGTTTACTACCTCGATGTTGAGGCACAGGATGGCGATATCTTCAGAATGGCTGGTAACGACGAGAACGACAACGCTCTTGCTGAGACAGCTGATTCTAAGAACAACGAAGCTTACCTCTTCACAAAGGGTATCTACAACTCAACAAACACAAATCCCGATCCTAAGCTTGCTGATCACCCTGAGGCTGACGGCTACATCTACATCAAGGAAGAGGAGCCTGAGACAACAACAACTACAACAGCTGCTCCTGAGACAACAACTACAACAACTACTACAGCAGCTACAACAGCTAAGCCCGGCACAACTACAACAGCTAAGCCCGGCACAACAACTACAGCTAAGCCCACTACAACAGCTAAGCCCACTACAACAGCTAAGCCCGCTGGTAACTCACCTAAGACAGGCGTTGCAGGTGTAGGCGTTGCAGTTGCAGGTCTTGCAGTTGCAGTTGGTACTGCATTCGTTCTCAGAAGAAAGGACGAGGAATAATTAATTATTCCAAATTGCTTCAATAAATAAAAAATCCTCTCCGTAAGGAGGGGATTTTTTTATGTTTGATTTTCTGAGCCGCCCCAGCCGTCGATATTTCCGTGGCACATCGCCCCGAATATCCTGTCCTTGAAGCCGCGGTCTTTTCGTTCCATTTCCACAAGGAACTCCTTGGTTCGCTGTCGGTTGGTGTGACCGTCTGCGGGACATTTTGACTTAACTATTGGCAGTTCATTCCTTCGTGCAGCCTTTCGTATTTCACGTTCCGGCGCGAGGACAAGCGGACGAATTAATTCGAGTCCCATGTTTTCGAGCGGATTAGTCGGCGAAAAACAGCCGATCCTTCCTTCGGTGAAAAGATTCATGATGAAAGTTTCAACAGCGTCGTCGTAGTTATGTCCGAGCGCAATCTTATTGCAGCCAAGTTCAACGGCGTAATTGTGTAAAGCTCCGCGGCGCATTCTTGCGCAGAGACTGCAAGGATTCGGCTCTTTGCGAATATCGAAAACTATTTCACCAATTTGCGTTTGCACAACGTGATACTCAATGTCATGAGTTGCGCAAAAGTCTGCAACGGGCGAATAATCTGTCTGAACTCCGCCAAAATTCGGGTCAAGAGTGAGACCGACAACCTGATAATCGATCCCTATAAAACGCTTCATCAGTGTCAGCCCATAGAGAAGAACAACGCTGTCCTTGCCGCCGGAAACTCCGACACAGACGCGGTCGTCGTCACTGAGCATATCGTATCTTTGAACGGCTTTTCGTAAATATCCAAGAATTTTTTGCATAACAGCCTCCTGAAAATCTGAAATCAGCACTATCAGTATAGCATAAATTTGGCGATTTTGCAAGAAAAGCTCCCAACCCGAAAATTTTTTCTCTGTATTGTTGATTTATTCATTCTTTTGTGTTATAATAGCATTGAAAAAAATTTTTTGGAGGTCCATATGGGAAAAATACTTGTAACCGGCGGTTCCGGATTTATTGGAAGCCATACTTGCGTTGAGCTGCTTGCAAACGGCTATGAGGTTATTATCATGGATAATCTCAGTAACTCCAAGGAAGCAGCAGTAAGAAGAATTGAGAAGATCAGCGGAAGATCCGTACAGTTTTACAAGGCGGACATCTGCGATTATGAGGCTTCAACGAAAATTTTTGACGAGAACGAAATAGACGCGGTGATTCACTTTGCAGGCCTTAAGGCTGTCGGTGAATCCGTCCAGAAACCGCTTGAATATTACACAAACAACATTTACGGTACTTTGATCCTGCTTAGGGTCATGCGCGAGCACGGCTGTAAGAAAATTGTTTTCTCGTCCTCTGCGACAGTTTACGGAATGAATAACAAGGCTCCGTACACCGAGGATATGCCCACTTCTGCAACGAACCCCTATGGTTATACTAAGGTTATGATCGAGCAGATCTTGCGCGACGTTTGCGTGGCTGACAGCGAGTTCGGTGCAGTTGCGCTCCGCTATTTCAACCCCATTGGTGCGCACAAGAGCGGACTCCTTGGCGAAGACCCCAACGGTATTCCGAACAACCTTGTTCCTTATATTGCTCAGGTCGCTTCGGGTAAGCTTGAACAGCTAAATGTTTTCGGCAACGACTATGATACTCCCGACGGAACAGGTGTGAGAGACTACATTCACGTCTGTGACCTTGCGGCAGGTCATGTATGCGCTATCGACTACGCTGCAAAGCATAAGGGCTTTGAGGCTGTAAATCTTGGAACAGGCAACGGTTCGAGCGTGCTTGAAGTTGTTGCGGCTTACGAAAAGGCTTGCGGAAAGCCGATCCCATATAGGATCGCTCCCCGCCGTGCTGGTGATATTGCAACCTGTTTCGCTGACGCTTCCAGAGCTAAGGAGCTTTTCGGCTGGACAGCCAAACTCGGAATTGATGAGATGTGTGAGGACAGTTGGAATTTCACAAAGCTCAATCCCGACGGTATTAACTAAGAAAGGAAAATAGACATTAATGTCAGAACCACTAAAAAATCTGCTGATTCTTCTCGCTGCGATTGCAGTAATACTGATACTGGTAATCATTATTTTTAGCGGAAAGAGTCCGTTCAGAAAATTATTGTCATTTTTCCTTGAGGAACAATCTGACGAGGACGGAGAGTCGCCTTCGGGTACTCAGCGACAGACGGACAGACAGCACAATGCTGAAAAAGAGTTTGTGCAAAAGAGAACCTCCGAGCCTATTGTTGAAATGGCTACACTTATCCGTAAGAGTGACGACCGACTCCGCATAATCGAGAGTACGGGTCAGGAAAAGCTTGTTGACGCGTACTATGAACTTGTTTTTGTTACGCGCAAGGGACAGAAGCTGAAAATAGAGTGTTCGCCCGAAGCTTACAACAAGGTTCCGTTCAATCAGCAGGGTTCACTTACATATAAGAGAAATACGCTTGTAAAGTTCAAATTTTACGAGGACACGGTTTATAACTAAAGTTCACGGGCGGCTGTATGCCGCCCTATTTTGTAAATTCAGAGGTTGTTATGGTTAATTTTAATAATGATTGGGACGAACTGCTGAAAGACGAATTCAAGAAAGATTACTACCTGCGGCTCAGGCAGAATCTCATTAACGAATACCGCACACAGCGGATATTTCCCGGAATGTACGATATTTTTAACGCAATGAAACTTACGTCATATAATGATGTAAAGTGCGTTATAATCGGTCAGGATCCATATCACGGCGAGGGTCAGGCTCACGGGCTAAGTTTTTCAGTGCGTAAGGGAATTGCTCCGCCGCCGTCACTCGTGAATATTTTCAAGGAGATCCGCGACGATGTAGGCATTGATAATCTTGGCAAGCATGGTGATCTCACGAAATGGGCGCAGGAAGGCGTTCTGCTGCTCAATTCCGTCCTGACCGTGAGAGCTAACTGCGCACGCAGCCACCACGGTCTCGGCTGGGAAAACTTCACTACCGATGTAATAAAGCTGCTTAACGAGCGCGAAAAGCCGATGGTGTTCATGCTTTGGGGCGGAGACGCCAAGTCAAAGCAGCAGTTCATAACCAACAAGGCACACCTCGTGCTCAAATCGGCTCACCCGAGTCCGCTCTCGGCATACAACGGATTTTTCGGATGTCGGCATTTCTCTCAGTGCAATGCGTTTCTGCGCGCAAACGGAATGAGTGAGATAGATTGGTCGATAGATTAAATATCAAGGAGTTAATTTATGAAAATCAGAGAATTATTTGACAAGAGAACCATATTTTCGCTTGAGGTGTTCCCTCCGAAAAAGACCAGTTCAGTTGACGTGATATACAAGACACTTGAGGAGTTGGGCGATATCCACCCCGACTTCATCAGCGTTACATTCGGCGCAGGCGGCAGCGGAAACAGCCGCTATGCACTCGATATTGCCTCCAAGATCAGTGAAAACGGCATTATACCGATGCTCCACCTCCCGTGCATTAATTTTACCAAGGAGGAGATAGATTCGGCTCTCGATGAGGCAAAAAGCCGCGGGATTGAGAATATCCTCGCTCTTAGAGGCGACATCAACCCCGATATTACGCCGGTAAAGCAATTCAGCCACGCAAGCGACCTTATTCCCTACATAAAGACGAGGGGAGACTTTGACGTTGCAGGCGCTTGCTACCCCGAGGGACATCCGGACTCCGAAACGCTTGACGAGGATATCGAGAACCTCAGAAAAAAGGTGGATTCGGGCGCAGATCACCTGATAACACAGCTTTTCTTCGATAATGAATATTTCTACAATTTCCGCGACAAGGCGGTCAAGGCTGGAATAAATGTGCCAATCGAAGCGGGTATCATGCCCGTGGTCAACAAGAACCAGATCGAGAGAATGGTCACTACCTGCGGAGCAAGCCTGCCGCACAAGTTTGTGAAAATCATGCAGAAGTACGGTCAGAATCCCGAAGCTATGCGCGATGCGGGAATTGCCTACGCTATCAATCAGATAGTAGACCTTGCGGCAAGCGACGTTGACGGAATCCACCTCTACTCGATGAATAATGCCTATGTTGCGCGGAAGATCAGCGAAGCCGTGTCGGGCGTACTGGGTGAATAATGGAGCTAAGACCGATCGACAAGGACGAGGCGGCTCGCTACATGGGCGTAAATGGCGCGCCGGACGGTGCGGTACTGGAGCTTCTTGACAGGGTAGAGCCGATAGTGCGCAGGACGGTTCGTCCGAACTACGTTTACATTGTTACGGATATTTCCTTTGAGGAGGGCGGAGTGCGCTTAGGCAGCATTCCGTCACTTTTTACAGGGGAGTCGATCAGAAGGCATCTGAGTGGCTGCACAAAAGCCGTGATCCTCGCGGCAACTCTGTCGGGGGAGGCGGATAAGCTTATCCGTCAGACTGCTGTAACGGACATGGCGGAGTCTCTCGCGGCGGACTGCCTTTGCAGCGCGGCTATCGAACAGGTCTGCAACAATGCGGAGGACGAGATTTTTCAGCGTATTGACGCTCCGTACAGAACGTGGAGATTCAGCCCCGGATACGGAGATCTGCCGATCACGCTGCAAGAGGATATCCTGCGCGCTCTGAACGCTCAGCGAAGGATAGGCCTGACGCTTACCGATAGTATGCTCCTGCTGCCGTCAAAGTCGGTTACAGCGATAATCGGCATATCCGATTCAAAGCTTAACCGCGGAGCAAGGGGCTGTGCGATCTGCAATATGCGCGAGAGCTGTGCCTTTGCATACACAAAAAACTCCTGTGGAAGCCGCAGGTGAGATTATATATTGTTATATTTTCACTTTCCGCTTTTTGGCAATATGACCGATTTTGGCTTGAATTTCTATGTAAAATGAGCATTGACACATATAGCACTAAAATGCTATAATTATTTTAATAACGTATGAATCAATTTAGGGAGTGTTGACACTAAGATAATATGCAGATTTTCGAGCATAAATTTTACGTAGACAAGGCAAAAAGTCGCAGGTAGGCTGTCGCCTGTCAAGACTTTTTAACGCAGGATGCGTGAAATTTTGCCGAAAAGATGCGTTGTTAGGCTTAGCGTCAACACGACCTAAAATACATATTGATCAAACTTCTCGACATAGTTGAGATATTCGACCAAAATAAAACCCGAGATCACTCTCGGGTTTTATTTTGCTTATAATTGTCACTCAGAAGCCGAAGTCCTCATAATCTTCCGCAACGAATCTGTGGTAGGTTATATGAACACTTCCGTCAATTTCTTCCTCAACGGCTATACAGTAGCGGTAATCGTCGGGAATACCATCGGCAAAGTACACGAGATAGTTAAATTCGTCGTTGTGAACTTCCTCTGTTACGACATTTTCGCTGTATTTTCTGAAAATGGCAAATACCTCATCAAGTGTGCAATGACGGCGGACTGCCTCTATAAACTCGCGCAGGAACTCGCCGCCCTCAGGATTTTCATGGACGTATTTTGTTCCCTGTTCGGGTACGGTAATGCAGAATCCGCTTTTTATCGGTCTAAATTCGACTTTGCCAAGGTCATTCCGGACAAAATCGGCAAATTCTTTAAGGTCAGCTTCCATTTCACTCTCGGTTCTTTCCACTCCGAGCAAATGATTCAGCGAACTTAAAATATAGTTGAAACTCATTGGTCTGCCCTCGTATCCAAGCTTTATCTGAGCTTCAAGTATATTGTCACAAAGATTCTTTTTCAGTCTTTCAAAATTCATTCTTATCCCTCCAATGTCTAAATTATAGCACAAACTATTCCCGAAATCAACTATATTGGATTCAGGTTTCACTCGGTTAACTTCCGGTAAGTCTTTCATAAATATTGACATTTACTTATATATATGCTACAATTAATTGACGGACAGTTGAACTGCGTCTTTGGCTGTCGGTCGGATTTTCTTGAAGTTTTCGGGCAGCAGGGTATGCTCTCTGCTATCGGTCAGCTAAATACGTCTTATATGATACAGCTTTGTCCGTCTGCCCTTTTGCAGGCGGATCTTTGTTTTCAAAGGAGTTTTTAATGGACGAAAAAAGAATAGCCGTTGCCGCTATTGTTATTGACGAGCTTTCTGCGGCGATCGAAGTAAACAACGTACTGCACGAATTCAGCGATGTAATTATAGGGAGAATGGGCATTCCTTACCGCGAGCGCGGCATTTCCCTGATTTCAGTTGCTATAGACGCAAAACCGGATGTTATAAGCAGCCTTACAGGAAAACTCGGCAGAATTAGCGGAGTCTCCGTTAAGACAGCAATTTCTAAAAAGTGAGGTAATATAAATGTACGATCCTAAATCGCTAAAGGCTGAGGAGTTCATAGATGACACCGAAATTCGTGAAACTCTCGAATATGCTGAAAAAAATAAAAACAATCACGAACTGATAGAGCAGATCCTTGCCAAAGCTGCTCCGAAAAAGACGGGACGAGGTGTGGAATGTTCGGGACTAAGCCACCGTGAAGCGAGTGTTCTCCTTGCCTGTGACGACCCGAAGGTGATAGAAAAAATATATGCTCTCGCCCGCGAGATCAAGCAAGCCTTTTACGGTGACAGAATCGTTATGTTTGCTCCGCTTTATCTCTCAAATTACTGCGTAAACAATTGCGTTTACTGCCCGTATCATTTCAAAAACAAGGAAATACCACGAAAAAAACTCACACAAGATGAGGTTCGCGATGAGGTTATCGCACTTCAGGATATGGGCCACAAGAGGCTTGCCATAGAAGCAGGTGAAGACCCCGTAAACAATCCCATTGAGTACATTCTCGACTGCATAAAAACCATTTACTCTATCAAACACAAAAACGGTGCTATAAGGCGCGTTAACGTCAATATTGCCGCCACAACGGTCGAAAACTACAAAAAGCTGAAAGATGCAGGTATCGGAACATATATCCTCTTTCAGGAAACTTACCACAAAGATAGCTATGAGAAGCTCCACCCGACAGGGCCAAAGCACGATTACGCTTACCATACCGAAGCTATGGACAGAGCCATGGACGGCGGCATAGATGATGTGGGGCTCGGTGTTCTTTTCGGTCTTGATATGTACAAGTACGAGTTCACAGGGATTCTTATGCACGCTGAACACCTTGAAGCTGTTCACGGCGTTGGCCCGCATACAATAAGCGTTCCGCGCGTAAAGAGGGCTTCGGATATCGACCCGAATGTTTTCGACAACAGTATTGATGATGATACTTTTGCTAAGATCATTGCCTGTATCAGAATTGCCGTTCCGTACACAGGCATGATAATTTCAACGCGTGAAAACGAGACCTGCCGCGATAAGGTCATGGGACTCGGAATATCGCAGATATCAGGCGGTTCGCGAACTTCCGTCGGAGGATATGCAGGTTACTCGCCGGAGGAAAGACCGCATGACACCGAGCAGTTTGATGTTTCCGACCAGAGGACTCTTGACGAGGTCGTAAAGTGGCTCATGGAAAAAGGCTATATCCCGTCATTCTGCACAGCCTGTTACCGCGAGGGCAGAACCGGTGATCGTTTCATGGCTCTTTGCAAAGTGGGACAAATTCAGAATTGCTGTCACCCTAATGCTCTGCTTACATTGCAGGAATATCTCACGGATTATGCCACTGAGGAGACTCAAAAGATAGGTGAGGCTCTTATAGACCGCGAGATACTGAATGTTCCCGACCCAAAACGCCGCGAAAAAGCGCTGAGTTATCTTGCGCGCATCAGAAACGGTGAAAGAGATTTCAGATTCTGATACAGCCGCTGCAAAATTTTCCCAATGGGTATGGACAAAATGATTTTTTTATGATATAATACTGAATGCTATCAAAAGTATCAAGGCGCTCCGCCGGAAACCGTCAGGCTCGGTTTTTGCAGTGCCGCCTAAAATTAAAGGAGATTTATCATGGCAGAACTCAAGTACGAAATCACAGAACATATCGGCGTTCTTTCGGAAAACGCCAAGGGTTGGACAAAGGAACTCAACATGGTTAGTTGGAATGAGCACGAGCCTAAGTACGACATCAGAGAGTGGGCTCCCGACCATTCAAGAATGGGCAAGGGCGTTACCCTTACAGCAGATGACCTTGCTGCTCTCAAAGACCTTCTCGCGGGAATTGATCTCAACTCTTTTGAATAATCATTAAAACAAGAGGACTGCAATTGCAGTCCTCTTTATTATAGTATTATTTTCAGTCAAGAACAGGAATATATGCTGCTGCGCCGAGCTTTTCTGCCTTTTCGGCTGCCTCATTGTATGAAAGCTTGTCCTCTGTGATAAAGTGAGCAAAACCGTTCTCGCAGTAAACGCCCTCAAGGTCAGCAGGCTTGTTTGATTCGGGTACGCGGAAGTACCAACGTGCTGTAAATTCGCTGATATCTGCGATAAATGATGAATCTTCCGAAGATTCCCATGTCTGTGAAAGAACTGTATTTTCTTCCTTTACGCTCTCAATTACGTCACCGAGAACCGCACTCGCGGTCGGGAGCTTTCCTGCTCCTCTGCCGTAGAACATTGTCTGGTCAATTCCGTCACCGTAAACGAGAACAGCATTGAATACATCGCTTACGCCTGCAATGATGTTTTCCTGAGGCACGAGCATAGGCATTACTGTGGGAAGTATCTTGCCGTTTTCAAGCTTCTCCACGCAAGCTATAAGCTTTACTGCACAGCCGAGAACATCTGCCGCAGCAACGTCTTCAAGAGATACCTGAGATATTCCCTTTGTAGTCACACTGTCGGGATAAACGTGCTTTCCGAACACGAGCGATGCAATAATACAGATTTTTCTGCAGGCATCATGTCCCTCGATATCAGCCGTGGGATCTTTCTCGGCATATCCGAGTTCCTGTGCAAGCTTGAGAGCATCCTCAAACTGCATATTGTCGTTGTACATTTTTGTAAGGATAAAGTTTGTCGTTCCGTTGAGGATTCCGGCAACCTTTGTTATATCATTTGCAGCGAGGCAGCGGTGGAGAGGTCTGATGATCGGAATAGCTCCGCCAACGCTTGCTTCAAAGAAGAAGTTGCAGTTATGCTCCTTTGCTGTGCGGAGAAGGATATCGCCTTTTTCCGCAACAAGCTGCTTGTTTGATGTAGAAACGCTCTTGCCCTTTTCAAGGCATGACTTTACAAATGTGAATGCGGGTTCAACTCCGCCCATGCACTCTGCAACAGCCGTTACTTCGTCATCATTGAGAATATCGTTGAAGTCCTTGGTAAGCTTGTCACGGTAAGGAGAATCAGGGAAATCTCTTAAATCAAGAATATACTTAACGTCCATTTCCTTGCCGGCACGCTTCTCAATGCTTGCCTTATTTTTGTAAAAAAGCTCTACTACTCCTGAGCCTACTACACCATAACCTAAAACTGCAAATTTTACTGACATAAAAGAAACCTCCATAAAGCTTATTCGGCAGAAAGTACCTTGACCTCTAAAACGCCGTCAAGCTTTGATATTGAATTTAAAGAAGCGAGCTCCTCATCGGTCTCGCCTGTAAGCCTGAGTGAGATGTTTACGGTAGCAGCTCCGTCAACGGGAATGCTCTGATTTACGGTAAGTATGTTCGCATTCAGGCTGTGAAGAAACACAAGAACGCACGAAAGAACGCCCGGGCTGTCACTGAGAAGCAGATAAATATTCACTATCTTTCTCGTGAAAAGCTCTTCGTATGAAAAAACCGAGTCCTTGTACTTATAATATGCACTTCGGGAAATGCCTATGCGCTTGCAGGCGGAGGCAAAGCTCTTTTCGCCTTTCTGCGCCATAAGCTTTTTTACCTCAAGAACCTTTGTAAAGACATCGGGAAGTATTTTTGATTCAGCAACAATAAGCTGCGATTTTTCTTCCATAATCAATCACCTGTGAATCAAGAGTGCTGCAAAATCGTCCGCCACAGACAAACAATTGTACATTACTTAATTACTATACCACTTTTCCCCACTTTTGTCAAGCATTAAATTTCATATTCTCAATTGATACAATTTTCTCATCAAAATACCGAAAAATTTATAGTATAAAGTTGCCTTTTCTGCTTTTGTATGATATACTATTCTTGCTAACATTTTAATTCGGAGCTGACTTTCGGGGAATATAGGCAAGATAACCGAACAAAGCTCCTGCGAAAGAGGTCTTATATGAAATACAAAAACCCAATAATCAAGGGATTTTATCCCGACCCAAGCGTTTGTGCCGCAAACGGAAAATACTACATGGTTTGCAGTTCATTTCAGTTTTTTCCCGGAGTTCCGCTCTTTGAAAGCTCCGACCTTGTAAACTGGAAACAGATAGGTCACTGCCTTACAAGAAAGAGTCAGCTTGAACTCGACGGAGCAAGAAGCTCAGGCGGCGTATATGCTCCCACTATCAGATTCAACGACGGAAGATTCTACATGGTGACAACAAACACCTCTACAGGTGAAAACTTTTACATCTTCACGGACGATATCTATGGCGAATGGTCCGAACCTATTATAATCAAGCAGGGCGGAATCGACCCCTCTCTCCTCTTTGATGACGGTCATGCTTATTTTATCAGCAACGGCGCTGACGATAACGGCGTTGAGGGAGTTACCCAATGCGAGATCAATATCGAAACAGGCGAAAAGCTTTCCGCAAGCAAAAATATCTGGTGCGGTTCGGGCGGAAGATACCTTGAATCCCCGCATATGTACAAGATCGGCGGCGGATACTACCTCATGGCTGCGGAGGGAGGCACGGAGTACGGTCACATGATAACCTATGCACGCAGCAATTCCGTGTGGGGGGCCTTTGAGGGCTATGCTCACAATCCTGTTCTCACTAACCGCAACCTCGGCGGTTATCAGATTCAGGGAGTCGGTCACGGCGATCTCATACAGACCCGCGATGGCGAATGGTTCATAGCGCACCTTGGTTTCCGACAGATCGACCAATGGATGCCGTATCATCATCTGGGAAGAGAAGTTTTCCTAACGCCCGTGTACTTTGATGAGGACGGCTGGTTTACTGCCGGAACCAATGGCACTACTCGTGACGAATACGAGATAAAGGGCGATTTTACTCAAATTGTCAATAATGTCAAAACCTTTGGCAATACTTCTCCGAGTATCGACTGGTGCTATATGAGAAATCCCGACTTTTCAAATTATGAGCTCTCAGGTGACAGCTTTATTCTTCACGGAACAGACAAAACTCTCGAAGATATTGCCTCTCCTACTTTTATAGGCATAAGACAGCAGGATTTCTGCGGTGAGATATGCTGCGATATTTCGCTTGACGGCGGTGAGGCAGGAATCACTCTTTTCATGGACGAGCAGGAACACTACGATATTGCTCTCAGGAAGTCCGATAGCGGATTTGAAGCCGTTCTCAAGCTTAATATAGGCGATATCAAGCACGTTCAGAAGGCTGTTCCTATAATGACAAACTCCGCAAAGCTTGTGGTGGAAATGAACAATTTCTTCTATAAGTTTATCGTATGCGACGGCGATAAGAGTTTTGACCTTGGCATTGGTCAGACCAAGTACCTTTCGTCCGAGGTAGCTTCCGGTTTCACGGGAGTTATTATAGGTCTTTACGCTCAGGGAAATAACACCGCCAAATTCAGCGATTTTAAGGTAGAATATAAATGAGAAACTGAACGCGGCTTCTGAGTTCTAATTCCATAAACCTAAAAGTAACCGTTACTTTGATATGATCCCCTTAGAGCAGACACGCGAAAAAACGTGCGAACTCTAAGGGGTTTATATTATGGAAGTGAGGAAAATCGGCATAAGAAAAGTTTAAAAATCTTGGACGGTATGGTATAATGTAAATGCAAATACTGGTGGTACAATACTGCCAGATAAATCGAAATTTGTTAGGAAAGGAACTTTATTTATGACAGCTGAAACAGAGGCGATAAAAGTACAAATTCTTTCAACAGGAAATGCTGAAATATTGCTTGAGGAAAACGATTTTCTGATTGTAAAATGGATAAAACCGGAATGAGTATCCTGTCCTTTGCCATGCCGTATGTATGGCGGACAAAGAGGATCTTCCCGT